>JGI20166J26741_11832806_pt1 | contig 9987 bp, 13 predicted proteins | sample TergutCu122P5_FD_26741 | JGI IMG/M metagenome (IMG submission 26741) | reverse complement strand
ATTGTAAATTAGTTTATGACCTGAAGATGGCCAAGCACGGCCGAAACATGTCGTCATCGTCTAACCAATAAATACGATCCTACTACAGTTGTGTTTTGACGGACCCACCCACCCTCATGAGGTTTTAACTGCAACAATGTCAGCCTGGAAAATGATCACACCACACAGACTAAGAATGATCCCTTTGTTCCATGTTCCTTAGTATTTATATATATATGTAGGCATCAGCAAAAGTTGTGAGACACATGTAATCTAACAATGTTACCTTTGTTTCAACAATTAACATCCTCATATCTTTTTTGTTATATCCCCTATACTGACGCTGGAAGGTGTCACTGTGTGTTTCATAGTACACTACATCTGACCCTTGTTCACACATGTCTATGGCATTTTCGGGGCTTGAAGGCACTGTGCATTGACTTTGCATATTCCTTCATTGATTGTTTACACTTTCATGTTGAATGTTTCCAGCTACCAGGGACTGTGTTTTATGGTAAAGTTGGTGGGCTGACAGCTAATCACCTGTGACAATACAGAAACTGGGAAAGAATCATCAATGTGGGATTGCTGAGCATTCCATGGCTGAAGTACACTTAAAGTTGTGTTTGGTTGTACCTTCTTTGTGTGGAGTTGACTGTATGAAACAGGAGGGAAACGTGACAAATTGATGTCTCATGCTGCCTGTGTGTCATCGATCTAATCGTGGTTTACACACAATTACTCATGTGATCACGTGCCCTGTCCTTTCTTCATTATTTTGAGCTGTTCCCCATCCCCTCTGGAATTCCAGAAAGAACAGAAAAGCTGTAATATCTGATTGAGCAATGTTTGGAAGAGCCCAACAGACAGACTTCCATTTCAATCATAGAATCTCTGCATGACAGGTGACAGGCTACAGCACATTGCGACATGTTTGATAACACACTGCCTATGACAGGTGAGCTATGTTGGTACCAGTATAACAGCAAGAAATTTTACTTTATGTTAAGAATTCATGTAATAATTAACATTTTTGTGATTGGAGGATCCCACAGCAGTAACTATGAAGATACTACCTCTTGGCATGTGACACCTAATGGTCTCTGTTATAATCTTAGGATAGACGGCGGTAGGAGGATCCTCCAAAGTATGAGTAAATTTCTACGAGACTACAAATCATATATTAGAATGCTAATTTGCATTATTTAAATTTGTTTTTAATTTTTGGCATACATAATATAAAGTACTGTAGTCATGAAAGATGTGATCTCAAGGTTTTGGTGGCTGTTGGTTTTCAATGCCAATGACTGTAAAAGTTATTTTATTTTATTTTTTTTTTTATTTCTGTATATGTGCATATCTGTACGTAGGAAATAGGACATTGAGGACATTTTGTTCTGATCTGAAAGGTATATATTCCCAAAATGTGCCTTTTGTAGTGCAAAAATTAACAGGACTTTTGTAAAGTTGAGATGCAGAAATGTTGATGTTCTTAAAACCAACTGAAATCATAAGGCATTCACTGCACCTCACAAAAAACATATGAATAGTGCCCACTGGTTTTTGTTCCTTCTTACAATGGATACACACAGTTTAGTTTTTACCAGCTAAAATCACCATCAAGAAAGTGAAAGAAATCAAGTGAAATTATGCACTGTTTTTGTTTAAGTTGTGTTAAGACAGTGTTACTAACCTCTCAAACAGTAAGTACTGTCCCATGGTTCCATTGTACAATTATCATCACACTGTCTCTGAAAACTAGTCCTGCCATTCCACATGTTACCAAAATATTAATTTACACGTATACCTTACAATACCTGCAGCGTGTCTCCTCATAATTGTTAATCCAAAATTAAACCGTTATTATGGGCAAAAACAATCTACCAGGCTACTTGGTGTCACATCTCACAACAGAGCAGTCTTAATATTGACTGTTGTGAGAACACTGATCCTAGTAGCAAAAAATACTTTGTTTACTGCAGCAGTTTGGAAGCAGATGGTGATTTCAGGGTATGTATTGTGTATGAAATTTGGTTGTACTGGAAGAGTACACAATACTGGACTCAGAATTGCATGATGGTTGAATACTGTCTGTATCACAAATCTTTCATCCTCAACTGCTGCAGTTTGTTGTGGACCTTGACTTCCAGTACAGTCTTCCTCCATTCCTGATGGTCTGTGTCTATTGCCTGCCTGTTTTTCATTCGTGTTATGCGTAAATCCTCTTCAAGCTCATCTCTCCATCTTTTATGTAGTCTGCCTCCTTCCCTTGTTCCTTCCATTGTAGCTGCTGCAATTTGTTTTGACATTTCTTCAATGTGACCATACCCTCAAAGTTAGAGGGACTTTTGTAAATTTTATATTATTTTTCCCTTGTAATATGTCCCCTCTCTCCTTGTTTGTTCATATTCTACAGCATTCATGGTATTTTGTATTTCCCTTACATCCTTCCTTTCAAGTATTCTGAGCATGTTTCTTTCTTCTGTGGTTACTGTCCAAGTCTGACTTGTAGGTCAGTATGGGTTATATTAGAGGTTTATATAGTTTTGATGTAGTATTTTGGGACATGAGTTTGGACACGAAGAGTTTAAAGTTTGCTAAGTACGCTTGGTTTGCTATCGTTTTTGGAGCGCACATCCGCCAACATTTTGTAGTCATTTTTGACACCTGATACCAAGTATGTGACTGTGTCAATGCATGTATCACAATTATTCATTCAAAATTAAATATTTTTAGAAACAATTGCATATTGAGAAATTGTTGAGTAACAGTGCACTAATGAGAGTAGTAATATGGGAGAGTAGACCAATCTAAAGAATGAACTACAATTTATTAAATAAATGTCTAGTTTTTATGTTTGTTTGAGAATTGAAAAAATTACAGTGGTTTTATTTGTCTGTATGTCCATTTTGCTGAATGTGGCATTAGAAGTGTCTTTTGTATTTGTGAACATTCTGATGCCAAATGTAAACAGGTGTGATTGTACATTAACACCATGTAGTACAAGGCCTAGTAAGTTTGGAGGCTGCACTCAGTTATTGGTGTTTCACATACCCAACAGCAAAGGGCTACATTTTGTTAGAAGACAGCAATTTCCACCTTCACTTTCTAACACTGTGTGCTGTAGCACTAAATCTGAATTTCACAGAGCAGTACAGTGCACACTTTTATACTGTGGTCAGTTTTTGCAAGACTTCCAAGGGACATGGTCATGATGTATAAGAACACTGTATAGGTCTTCAGTGCTTATAACCTCAAATCCTAGAGTGCAGGCTTTGCATTCTCCAGAGTTGTAGTCACAATCTACATTCACGAACTACTGCCAGCAGCAGTAACGAAAACTCGTACGTTAGAATCCCTTCTCCAATAACATGAAAGTCTGTCTGTAATAAATTTGCAATTTTGGTTTAACAATTATGACACACCTTTGAGTTTAACTTATTCTTATGGGTAAACAATTTGACAACTGATACAGAATGATGGCAGAAGTTTTCAGATGTAGTGTGTTAACGAACAGTGAACTAGCAGGATGGTATTTGCCATTTTATGGCTTAGTAATGCAATATACAAATGCTTTCCCTCAGTCAAAAAACAGTGCAATGGATAATTTCATCAAGCTGTACCAAGCAGAACTCAAAAGCGATGTTCATAACATATACATTTTTAGTTCTTCCATTACTGTTATTATACTTTTTTTGATGAACGTATTACCAAAGTAAATATTATGTAAACATTAAATCTGTTGGATATTAACCTTAAAATTCTGCACCATCACCATGTTTAGGAACTGACTTAATATTTAATATAAAATTTGCAGGTATGTGTAGGGTGAAGCCACAATGATTAGGCAAAACCATCTAGAACTGCTTTTGTCAGATCCCCATAAAGCTGTCTACAACAGGTGAACCCTACATTGGTGAACAAAATAAAGCATATTAATTGTCGTTGCCAGGATATCATCCAATCCACATTACGATGTAGTTGCACTGTTGGTCTGGGACTGGCACACACATTAATCTGAAGTGAAATTGGGAATTTTGTATGCATCTTATGAATAAGAAGAGAATGACAATTGTGATTTTGTCCTTGTTGGAGGATCTTTATCAACATGAAAATGAATCCTACAAATGTACATGCATGATGGTAGAAACCTATGAAAATTCATTAGAGCCTGCTGGTCCCACCCTCCAAAAACATATATTACAAATTTTTTAACATTATGTTAGAGGAGTTGTTGTCACTGAGGTGATTTTAATCCATGTTATTGTAGTGGTTAAGGATAAATTAATAAGCACATCTTGTTGGAATAGATACATATTTATTTCGTCATAGAAAAGAATTCAGTAAATCAAAAGGGGAGTATAAAAAAAGTCTCATTGTGTAAAAATATCCACTGTTAATTTCTGATAAGCATCTGCCTGGGGTTTGTGACACCCCATCATTTGAGCTCCTGCAGCATACGAGTTGTAATAGGATGCTGGAATGAGTGTAATATGAGGCATGGAATTCCTTATTGATGTAAAACATGATCAAGTCTTTAAATTTACATTTCCTCCTGTCTGAAAGACAATTGTACAAAAAAGTCAGCAGCATCACGCACCTTATTTTCTGGTTTGGGGGTCAGAATATCACTCATGGACCTTGCTACTCTTATCTGCAGCTGAAACTTATTTCAGCTTTTTGAACTGCTTTGACTTCATCATGATGTGATAGGTGTTCTCATCTGCAGGTCAGAGGTCAGTTTTCCAGAGTTGCTTCCTTCTTCTGTAGAACAGTATCTTCCATGTCTTCCATTAATGTCATATCAGAATTACTTCCAACTCTTCTATGCTGACCCATGAAGTCAGCTAAGAAAGATATGGCATCAGCACTTTCCCTTCTGAACCACATGGCATGTTTCTCTTCCCACATAATGTTCTGCCATACAAATTTCTTTATGATGTCAATTTGGCTGTACATTCCAGCAATACAGAAAATGGGATTGTGCTGAAAATATTCAGTTGCATGATTCAATAACACTGAAAGAAATAAGTTATAAAGCAATTTGTATGGCTGAGCAGTACTGTCCTGCAGGGATGCTCAGTGAGGTTATACCCCAGGGTGGGGTGAGACCCCCAGAATATATATATATATATATACAGTGTTATATTATTACATAATTAAGGGATACTATATTATTAAAGGTCATAGGGAGGTATTATTATTTCTGTTCATACATTTTCTCCTCTGAAATTTCCTTTCGTAGACACTTGACTGAGATGGAGTATTTCACATCATTGCACTTTCAATTCAAACTTAAGAGTTCCAGCTATACACAAAATATGTGAAACATTTAACTGCTTTATGAAACTTTCTGTACCTATCTGTATGCCAAAACCAAGCAAAGATAAGTGGATAGAAATTGCTGAATAATTTAAGGAAAGACGGAGTTTTCATAATTACAGAGGGGTGATAGATGGGACACACATTAGGATGCATTGTCCACCAAACGTTGCCTTGGCTGACTGAAAATATGAACATTCCCACTCTGTAGTGTTTCAGGGTGTTGACACAAGGTTTTTGTGTGTTGTTGTTGATGAGTATGGCCATAATAGAGATAGTGGGATTTTTTAAAATCCCACATTACTAACCCCTCTTAAGTTTGGCAGATGCTTTTTATATGAAAATCTAACATCTCCAGAACCAAGAAAAGTTGTTCGTGAAGGTGATGATTTTCTGTTCACTCTTGAAGGAGCTCCTTTAACAGGAAATCTAATGAGGCCATTTCCACACAAGTCCCTTGCAAAAGAGGGGTAAATTTTGTAACTACTGATTAGCATGAGCCAGATAATAGAGTAAGCATTTGAAATCCTAATGTTTAAAAAAAGGTGATGCTCCTCTCCCCAAAGAAGGCTGCTTTTGTTACTGTGGTGTCATGCACCCTTCATAGCATGGTACAGGTGCAAGGAAATGTAGCTGACATGCACAGAAGAACTGTAAATGGTGTGTGAAACAAGTATTCCTGACAAAGGCACAATTGTACTTCAATCACACAGACTGTCAACTGCAACACTCAACATTCGCTTACAGTTTTGTAAATATCTGAACTCTGAAACTGGCAGTGTCTCATGGCAATATAAGCATACTGCTCAAATGATTTTGATGATTTTATTTTTACAGTAAATTTTGTGTTGTAGTTGAAAATAAATAAAAACAATGCTAAAAATAAATCAGTGTATTAGTATTGTTGCACAGGAGGGTCACTGTGAAAGTATGAATGTGTGCCAGTTACACATTGCATGGTTTTATCCACACTGTATCAATGTGTTGTTGGCATGACATGTAAAAATCAGTCTTTATAATTTAAACAGTTGAATCCATTAGTGTAGCAACTTCTGTGCTTAATTTCTTGACAGTCAGTTTGAAGGATCTTCTAAACAATAATCATATAAAGGCTTTCTTGTTTCTATCAGCATAGTAAGTTTCTCAGTACTGCATTCCACTGGTATTTGCTGCCCACACTCTGCTGAAATGCGAAACTGTCTGAAGCAAACAAGCACAAAACAAAGGACCTTGGAACAGTTAGTGACGTTTTCCTTACCTGGTGCTGTGTCAGGCAAATGTTTTGTCAGTGCAGGTTGACTCACATACTTCATGTTTTACAAACATCAGACTACCTTAGGCACGCTTACAACTGTAGCAGTCTGTTTTGTCTAATGAGCATGGCTTCACCCCTGTATGTCCATACGAATTTCACATGTGTACCTCAAACAGTCAATTACTTTTTACCATCATAGCAAAAGCTGAGGAGCATCTGTGCATGACCACCCACGTTGTTTTCACAAGGCATAAGTATTACCACAGTGAAATTTAATATTTCTCCCTGGATCTGTTGCCATACAATTGTTCATGATCTTCAGTTAGGTGGACTAACTGCTGCTGATTGCAGGAAACTAAAAGTGTTTCTTATATTGCTTTTACTGTTGTACAACTTTTTTTCAAAAATCACATTCTTGCTACATCTCCTTGAAAAAGGAAAGGAGGTTCAGTTTTGTGTTTGTGTGCCTGTGGTGAAGGGGATCTGTTAGTTTCACTTAAGAATCAGTTTGCGAATTTTCAAGAACTTCACATGAACATTATACCACTGGAGGACACCTAGCAGGTGTGCATTATGACCCTTGTGGTGCAATGCGTTGAATTGCACCACAAGGGTCATAACGCACACCTGCTAGGTGTCCTCCAGTGGTATAATGTTCATGTGAAGTTCTTGAAAATTCGCAAACTGATTCTTAAGTGAGACTAACAGACCCCCTTCACCACAGGCACACAAACACAAAACTGAACCTCCTTTCCTTTTTCAAGGAGATGTAGCAAGAATGTGATTTTTGAAATAAAGTTGTACAACAGTAAAAGCAATATAAGAAACACTGCAGTAATCACTTTCCACTGTAGATTTGTATACATGCAAATGACAGGAAAGAGGACACAGTCCTGCTATGAAGTCGATGCTTGTGTTAATGGCTCACACTTCAGATGTACAGTGTTTAAATCCAGGTTTTCCTTTAGTTTTTTTTAATGATTTTATTCAATACGTTCAATCCCCTGCTGAAGTACTATATAAGAATAGTGCAAAACTTGCTCCCAAGAGGGTTAATAGTAACTACCAATCTCACGGGAAAGGGTTGTGATGTTGGGGCAATTTGAAGTTTGCAGTATTAAATACATAAAAATCCAGTGAATTGGTATATTCTGTAAGTGGTATATATTGCAATGTAGTCTTGTAGGAATTTACTGACATTTTAGAGTAATTTGTTGTCTACAGTCAGGACAAAAGGTGGAGACAGAGGGCTCTCTACAACATTGTTAAATTTCAATGAGACCAAATGGTATCACATCCCAGCAGGCACTGTTCCGACCTAGGCCTAGAATTCTTAACGTCAGTCCTTGAATAAGGGTTGTGTTTTGTATTATGCAACAACTTACCTGTTGCTGATACCAATCTCAGCAGCTGGAGTCAACCTCTTTAGTCTGTAATTGATAAACACCAACACATGCACTTCACATTCAATAGTATATTCTGTTGAATGTGAAGTGCATGTGTTGGTGTTTATCAATTATTGAATTGAAAAATGCACGGTGAAACATTGAAACTCTTTAGTCTGTATTTCCACAAGTTACGAAGAAAGATATACTTATGGTAACACATCCATATGTCTGCCCTCTGACAATGTTTAGCCAACTCATGGGTCTTTGACTCTGCCGTCTAATACCATTACAGTCAACCTCACCAGTCATTGGCACTGTGCTATGGTCATAGCATGAGTGAATTTCTGAGGTGGCAGCTACATCTGTACCACTTGGTGAATGATCTCCCTTCTTAAAAACCCGACAGTCACTCAGTCAGCATTATAACTAGAGTGTTCATCAGTGTGTTCACAAGAGCCGGTCTTTGGAATCAGTCCTCAACCACATGAATCCTGTCTGCACATGAACACCATTCCCTGCCCCAGGATACAATCTAACAGAACGCTTCCATACAAATCTAGGTCTGGAAAAAAGTGGCCTTTCCTCCACACTTTCTGACTAAAATTTCATATGTGCATTCATGTCTCCCATGCATATTATGCATTCTGTCCATCTCATCCACTTACTGATGCTTTTCACTATGCCCTCTTATTAGCTTCTCTGTTCAAGTGCAAATTCTTCTTCTTAGCACCCTGTTTTCAAACACCCACTTAACCTGTGTAAGATGCAAAGTTTTCCAGTGCTAAATATTCAGTACTATTGTGTCATAACACGACATAATATGAACCCCCTATCTATGTTTCTGACTAATCGTTGACCACCAAGTTTCATGTCCATATAAGGCACAAGGCCAAAGAGTTTTGTTCATTTAAACTTCACTAGACATAAATGCTAACTCTCAGTGGTGTCAGCTACCATCTTAAAATGTTCTTAAACAGTTACAAAGGAGAAATGGGATAACTCCTTAAACACAGGCTTTCTTGTCCTTCAGTCTCCAGTATTCTGTTTCATACACCTTAGAAACCTGGTATCATATTGTCAAGATACATATGAGTGCTGAAAAAATACCCAGGGCAGAAGTAACTGTAGGAAGAATAAAGCACTTACAAGTTACAACTGAGTTATCTCTTTCAATGTATAATCCTCTGGTTTGTATGCATGCATGCCAGCAACCCTTCCACTTTTCTATGCATGTGTGGTAGGCTTATTACACAATGGCCTGTAGCTGCTACGCCATATTCAGTCATATCTCTGTGATGGCTTAAAATTGTTCCTGCTTCATGGTGATCATCAAACTGGAGAAGTGGAAGAAGTAAAATCTAGTGAGTGATGCTGGTGGGGAACCATTGGAATGCTGTGACTGGCCAAGAATTCTCTGACACACAGGGCTGCATGGCACAATGTCATGGAGCACAAGCCAGATATCAGAAAACCATTGGTGCAGCTGTATCTGACAGACTAAATCTTTAAGGTATTGCAAAACAGATCTGTAGACACACTGAACTTAGTGGAAGAAATTTGTGATGCATCTCTCCACATCAAAAAAGGTGATCAATCATGTCTTTGACCGATTCATTGCAGTATTTCTGAAAGCTTGTAGTACCATCTCATGTTTCTGTGGCCATTTACCTTTACAGCAGAAATTAAAGTGCAAACGTTGCTCCTTCGACATATCCATTTCCCAGTGCAACAGAGGGAAAATCAAGCTTGTACTGTAGATCACTTCATGCATGACTCAGTCAACCTGCTACCCACTCCTGTGGTCAGTAGTGTCAGATGTTGATGTAAAATAGCCTACATGGTTGTCACTTCTTAGAGATTTAAAGTTAAAAATATATAAAAGCTTAATAAGACCTGTAGTGACATACGGATGTGAAGCTTGGACTTTAACAACCAGAGACAAACAACATCTTAGAATATTTGAACGCAAAATATTAAGGAAAATTTTTGGTCCAGTACAAGACAAGGATGGATCCTGGAGAATCAGAATGAACCACGAATTGA
>JGI20166J26741_11832584_pt1 | contig 9988 bp, 8 predicted proteins | sample TergutCu122P5_FD_26741 | JGI IMG/M metagenome (IMG submission 26741) | reverse complement strand
GGGGGGGGGGGAAGAACAGCAGAGTAGTTGAGACTGGTATATGGGAAACGACAGATGTGGAGTAAGTTGACACGCAACGAATGGGTTATTTCATTTAGAGTACTACTGCGAAAGCGTGGATGCCCTGGTTACAGTGCTAATGTGTGCTCCACTTCTTGGAACCCCTTCGTCTGCAACGGTCCAGAAGCTTCGGCTAACATCGTGTTGTCGCGTGTGGCCGGCACCTTCAGCTGGCACCACATGTTTGGTCCACGAAGTACACTACTGTGATACACGTATGTACGCTCGCTCATTCTTATGTACATGCAACATATTTTGTGCAAAGTTATAGAGTGCCTTACGCAGTTAAAGTGTTGATTTTGTGGTCATGACAAAGGCAGTATTTACGCTTATGCATACATAATACATATACGCAGTCTATGTATATAACAGCGTTATATACGTATAATAGTTGTTACATTTTTTTTTGTTCAATCTTAGTATTAACACCAAATGGCAATTTTTAGTTGTTCCAGTATTGCATTCAGTGAGCGATATGTACACGCGATTTTTAGTACCGGCACACTTCTTAGGCAAATTATAACCCACCCCAGCTCATCAGTCGTTTCGCACGTCTTAATATTAGAGAATCTAAGTGTTCTAAGTAGTAAAACAGTAATTTCATAAATAACTGGACACCATAAAGTCTTCTTTCTATTATTTCACCAGATTATTAAAGTTTACAGATGTTTGCTTGTGTGGATGCGCCTTTGAAAATGTATGCACTGCTAGCCTCGGTATTACCTACACAACTTATCATATACTGGGTAGAAAACAGAATACTCGCTTTCGATAGATTTCCAAAACTCGTAACGTTTCAAATTCATCCCCCCTTAAATATTTTTAATATTCCCAATTGGCCAAGTGTTAATTTTATCACTTCCTAATAGGTCCAAAAGTCAAAATTGTTTATACTTTACCTCCATTGGCTCCCACTTAGATAACGTTGTTTCCAGTGTCGTAACCCGTGTGAACCCCTTTACGTGTCCTACTGGTTTTTCTTAATATGCAAGTGTGACTGACATGGTATCCGCCCCCGCAAGATTTAAGATGTCCAAAAGCTGTAGAAGTATACAATGTCAATTGTTCCAAAAAGTTCCATAAGCCATTAATTTTGACACTGATAAACGGCGAACCTGCTAGCTCACTATACGCGCCATAAACCATCTCTCTCTCTCTCTCCCTCTCTCTCTGTCTTCCCTAAGCTACTGTACAGACTCGTTACAATTTCCTTCCCACCCAAAACAAAATTACTAATTTTAAACAAATCTGTCCTATATACCAAATGTATAATTTTGACACCTAATAAAGGATTTAAACTCCATATACCGGTTATAAAATCATACCCCGCTAGATGATATTATTGTGGAATATAGTTATTATATTTCTCAGTTCAATCGTAGTATTAACTCCAAATGGGCAATTTATGGATTGTGCCACTATTGTATTCAGTGAGCGATATACACACGCGCACTGGAAGCTGCTGCACCCATTGTGTTCGTGGTCTGGCTACGGGCCTGTTTGTGTACAGTATCTACTGATTTATCTGTTATTATATTCAGTGATAGATTAATATTTTTAAAGCCACAGATGAGGGACATTTCTTTAAGATACACGTGCGAGTACAAATAGTACCCAGGTTAATATGCTCAGAGCTATACCTTATTTGTTCCACATGTTTTCATAGCGTGCTGCTTACCTTAAAAATATTGTTCACGTTATACTCGTATTATAAATAATGACAACCCATTCTCCAGATTACACTGTGTCATATTTCCAGCTCGAGGGTAGACGTTTTACCTTGAACATGGCGGCAGCAGTCTTAGGAAGCTGGGTGGGCCCCAACGCCGGCCTGGAGAGGTGCTGAAAATCTCGCACCCACCGGGATTCGATCCCCGGACCTTCCAGCACGTAGCGAATCGCTGTACCGACTGAGCTAACCCGGCCCACACTCTGTGCCGTGGGAACTTCAAACCCCGAAAAATCAGAACAGTCGGTTATCCGACAGAGACTCGAATTGGGTTCTTTGACAGTATAGCGTACACCTGTTGTGTTGCCACTGCACCAGCTTGGGCAGTTGCTTCTCCATGACTCGCATCGGTTTTCACTTTCCAACTATCCACTTCTATCGTCAGTTCTGGTCGGACACTGTTAACTCCAATATACGTGTCCGAAAGCCGCCAATTGCGCGCACAAAGCTATGCTCTCCCGTGCCAATTCGGTAGGCTTCCTCGTCGACCCTTTCTCCGGGGTCTACGGTATAAGCCATCACGTTTTCTGCCATTCATATCCTTTAAATCGACAACCACACTCCAGATGTCGCCACTGCATAATGATTAATTACGCACGTCAGTCACTCCATTTCGCCGACTTTATTTTTCGCACTCCATTCCCATGGGAGAAAGTAAGGCGTTTAATTCTTATCTAAACCTACACTTGGTAGCGTATAGTCGGTTTTTCTACGTATAGCTAATGATACATGTGTTCAGAAATGTTGGTAAGACGGTAAGTTTACTGTTCTGTGAGGGTCATAAAGATGCGTATCTATGGAGTGTACATTCGTAATACCTGAAATAGATGGAGACGAGCAAATAGCTTCATGCTTCGGACGCCTTTGGTGTGGGAAAATTGAATACAACAGTGAACGGAGCGTAGATAGCTGTGAAGGGAAAAATCGCTGTCTGCGGGTATCGAATTCCTGTCGTCAGTCAGTAACCTTTCAGTGTATCATTTGATGATTCACACTCGTGAAGTAATTTATAATTCATTTGCCAGATTACGTTTCTGAGTGGCCGTTGTTGATAGGAATTACAGTGACGTATACGTCTATAAAGTTGGCCATACTGGCCAAGATTTTCACTGCAGATAACTGAAGAGTAGTGGCTGCTGTGAATCAGCGTGTGCGATATAAATTGCAACACGGTTTGTAGCATTAAAGACTTTTGTCTCATTAGAAGATTTTTTCTGAGTGACACTGGAAACTTCGAGGGCAGTAAATAGGAGATCTAAGTATTGTGAGCAGCTGTACCTTTTAAAATTAAAATTTATGTTCTTTCCGCAACCAGTGCAGATTGCAGTAGGTTTCTACATAAATTTACAGTGAAATTCACTGCCTTGTGGGCTTTGTTTCATTTACGGCAAAATTTTAAAGTTGTGCAGCGTCTCTGGATCTTTAACGATGAGTCATATACATCTTCTCTCGGATTTAACAAGCCTTCACTCATCGAATTTGAAGTTGACCACCCCGATCACCGATCTTGGCGCCGTGAGATTTTGACGTATATGGTTTGGCAGAGAACAGTGTTGGATGACGCCACGCAGTGGCATTTTGACGTGTGTGCGCCTGTCTGTAAGACAATGAAGTGACAGCTCTTGTATGCAAGCGGTTCGGGGAACTGCATTATGGCACTCGTTGCGCCTATGGAGATAGGACTGGAGTGCAGATAGTGATACAAGGACTGCGTTTGAGATAGAATTTCAAATTATGCACGTAAAGGCATCAAGTCAGCGGATTCGCGCCCCAGCAAATAACCTGTGTACCGACACAAGCCAACTGAGGCGGATAATCCCATTTAAAAAGTCAATAGAGCGGTTAGAGTCAATTAACCGTGAACCATTAATCAATTAACGTCCGCAGCAATTTCACCAGCCTGAAACACTGATACACTAGCAGTCCATTCACGAACAGACCGTGTATTTACTACTGTAGTCGCCAAACTTTGATATTTTCACGGCACGAAAGTTGATTTTTAAAAAGAACAAATTCAGCGTTTATTTATATACTATGGGCTGCTTTGTAATAACTTGCTTACAGCCTGGTACGTTACATGCCATTGAACTTATAATTAACTGATAATGTTAACGTTGTAACTACCTTACACTTATAAGCAGGAAACCTCATTAGGTACACATAATTAACATTTGCGATACTTAATATTCCACCTCTCTGATAACATCGCTGTGTTTAAAATAAACGTCATACACATCTAAACAGAAGCCGGCCTCTGAGGTGACAGATTTGATATTCATCCTTCTTTTCCTGGAAGCTGACACCGAAGATGATCGTGTGACATGTTGCATGCTGGTAAGAATAATGTGCAAGAATGAAATACATTGAAATACAATTTAGTGGTGAATACTGCCAATGTATTTAATGACACTTATTCGTCATATGGGTGTGGAACTGTGCTGGTGCCGATTCCGCTGACCGCGCGGTCTAAGGCGTGGGTCTGCGATAGCACGCTTGCTGGAATTGCGGGTTCGAATCTTGCTGGAGGCGTGAATGTCTCCATCTGATGAGTGTTGTGTGTCGTCAGATAGCGGTCTCTGCGACGTGCCAATCCTTCGTCCAGAGGATTCTTACCAACTGTGTTTGTGTCGATGAGTGTGATCGAGCGCAACAATAACCGTCTGCACCTATAAAGAGTATGTAGAAGGATGTCAGGATAAGAAGGAAGGAAGGAAGGAGGAAGGCAGTGCTGATGAAACTATTATGACATAAGGAAGATTAAATTAAAGACAACGGAAAAGGTAAAACGCTGAAATTGTACCCTTTCCTATTTAAGACGTGTGGGAGGGTCGTTTAGCCCACAGCCCAAACCCTATTCTCATAAAGCTATCTCGGCTTGAGAATAACTTACAATATTGCTGACTGTACTATAAAGCTCATACTCAGTACAGTCAGCTGCTTACTTTGCGTTAGAAGGAAAAACAGATTGGCGTCCATGTGGATGTAAAGATGTGAACCTGCAATGAAAGATAATTATTTGTTGGCATGTGTAAACGTCAAACTTACCTAACAGTCTAAGCCAGGCCTTGAGTCTGACAGGCCTGTTACAACTGATATATGTTGCCCGCTGTGCTGTGTAGACCCATGCTGTCCAATGAAAACAGACACGCAGGTTTTGTTGCTTGTAAGACATATGCTGACATCTGGCGGAACAAGCATGGAGCTTGTGCTGCAGGTGTTCTTGTTTTTATTCAGTTGATTTCCTGCCGTGTGTTTGCTGAGCACTGATTGTAGAATTGCGAGAATGGCCAGCTGCGTCTAAGGAGGACACTAGAACAAATGAAGCTGATTGCAGTTTTCTGTGATGTGACGCCGTGCCGTTTCGTAGAAAAATGCGGCATGTCTCAGGAGTCATCTACTTCACTCTTCAGGATAGAATGAGGGTTGTTTCGCCATGTAGCTTGGTAGAGGTGCCAATAATTCGGAGGAAACTTCTGTCTTCTTTAGTATAGCAGAAGGGATATTACGCCTTGTAGTTTGGTAGGTATACGAGTATACCAGCATTTTGGAGGAGCATGCTGTTTTCATTTTCAGGTTAGAAGAAGGGCTGTGACGCTTTGCTGAGTGGTGTGTATAGGTGCTAACGATTCGGAGGTACTGTCTGTCAAATTCTTCAAAAGAAATTCGTAATATTTTTTTTAAGTATCACTTTGTGCCCTTGGTTATTATTTCGAAATTGGCAACACGTGTCCTAATCTTTCAGTTTTTAACAGGCCGTACTTTGGTTGGTGTGTTCATCGTGTTTTAATATGTGCTGTTTAGTTTTGTTAAAGTTGTAACTTTCTCGGATTGTGGCTGTGTTGAACTTTGCTGATTTGTGCAGTGGTTTCAGCAAGCGTATGCACATCGCTGCAGCAGCCAGCTTAAGAGGATGTGGGTCTTGTGAATAATGGCACGTCTTGTATAATTCAGAGAAACGTCGCTAGGTGTATTCTGGTGCTCTGAGAAAATGGTATTGCAAGGAAGAGTAAATGTGTGCAGATATCGACAATTGGGGGCCTGGATAGCATAATCGGTATAGCGATTCGCTACGGGCTGAAAGGTCTGAGGATCGAATGCCGATGGGAACAGAGATTTTCCGCACCCGTCCAGACGGGCCCTGGGGCTCACCCAACCTCCTACATAATGGGTACTGGGCCTTTCCCGAGGGTAAAGCGGCCGGGGCGTGGAGTTGACCACCCACCTCATCTAACGCTGAGGTTAAAGAATGAGTAGAGCTATCCCTGTACTCCGCCTTTGGGTCTTTAAGCTTGCTTTAGGGTGAACTTTACCTTGTACTTTAAGGGTTGCAATGGCTTCGTCAGTATGGTGACTGGGCCGTGGGCTGGGCGACAGGAGGTCGGATCCCAACTGGGCTTCAGATTTTACTCTCCTACACACCGTCCAGCCCGGTTGTGGCCCCACCACGCCATTAAAACATGGGGGAGAGGAGATGTGGTCACGTAACTTCGGTAGTAGATCGAGGTGAGTAGGCAGCTTCATACCCCAGAGGTCTCTACACCTGAGAAAGGAGCTCTCCCCCCCCCCACCCATTGTCCATTTGATAAAAGGCTGAGTGGTTCTCAGAGCCGCACTGGACACGCTGGTGAAGAGAGAAATATTTTGTTCCAGCCGGGAATTGAATCCCCACCTCTTGTCTGTCTGACATGAACCGATATGATACAAAGTTACTTTTCTAAACATTTACGTACAAGGTAAGGCAATCCCATTACAGGTCTGGACAGACCCTGAAGGTTCCAGGAGGTTGAGGCTCCAAGATCTCAAGACGTTCGGCACATGAGGGTGGTAAGGTCAGCCCTACGCACCGGCCGCCTTTACCCCTCAAGAAATGTTCATGGTACTCATCTCTGTTAGAGGCTGAGTCAACCCCAGGGCCATAATGCGGCCGGAAAGATTATGTCAATGAAAAATTCCATTGAACCTGCGACCTTCCGGCTTGTAGCGCAGCGCTTCAACCAACTGCGCCACCGCGTAAGCATTTAAGTGAACATCGAAAATTTTAATCTTAAGTTGTAACATCCCCGTTGTGTACATAATATGATGTAAGGGTAGGAGTAATCGCAGCCATCAAATTCCTCTACAATAGACTAAACTCTTACCAGTTACAGGACTCCGAATACCAACGAGAGGAAAGCGTAATCCAGAACATCCTACATAATAACTCCTTTCCACTACCAAACCGAAAACGTAAGACCCAAATGACCCCACCCAATCATGACGCGCCGAAACATGTAGTCAGTAATTCCAATAAATACTACACTACGATATTTAGTTGTGTTCGACTACTCCTACCCTTACATCGAAAATGTTATCTCAACTAAATAAAAAATAAAATAAAAAGGATTAGACAGCACTGTATCGGTATTGAAATTATTTATATGGTGTGAGTTACGAAACTTGAGGGAGGACGGACGAACAGACGTGATACCCCCATTTAATGTTATATAACCGTCCGGCTCACCTTACTCGCCCATTCGTTTCACATGAAATCTAACTTACAGGGACTAATGTGATTTGAGTGCTGTGGAATTAGTACGGATCACTTTGTCTTTTGGCGCCTTTTCTTCGCTTACAAATTTGTGAAATAATAGGCATTCATATATTCCGAAATTTTGTATAACCACTTAAATCCAATTTAACATACTTATATTGACACTGTACCCCATTAATAACACTGATTAATTTATAGACAGAGAATTTAGTCTGTAAGTCTGGCCGAAATGAGGAGGGATAAGATCACGCGTCCTTCCTCTAGAAAAACGGAATTACTTGTGACTCTTTCGCTACAGTAAGCGAAGCTGGTTCCCTTGTTCAAAAAATACCCCTACTCTAATTTTCCTAAGTAGTTTGATTGGTCCTATGTAAATTTAGCAATCACGTAATAGGCCAAAAACTTTAAAAGTTTGTATTCTATTTCCACATTGGTCGTAATGAATGACGCGGTATCCCTTAACGTATTATTTGTAAACCCCGTTTGAGCGTCTTCTAACGAACAGTTTTAATGTGCTATCACAACTAACACGGTTTCCACCCCCTATTGATTTACATCTCGAAAATGTCAAACGCTCGATTTTTGACTGTCTCAGCAAGCTCCTAAACCCCATTAAATTTGACATAGACAAATGTGTAACAAACTAAAATTCTCTTTGTACTAACATGCATCATCTTCTGTCCTGTGCTAACCTCTACTTTTCTCACTCTCCAGCTATCTGTCTATCCTACTTCACCAATGACTTCATCTCACTCTGTTCCTGTAACCTATCTTCCTCCCTGCTACCATACTGACCTTCTTGTTAACTACCAGATGCTACTGACCTCCCTCCTAACGTATACATTCTCTGTCGCTACATTCCAGAAGTTGATCCTTCAAAATGAAGTAATTAATCCTTTCCAACGGTTATAACATGAGCGTTTAAACATGTCCGTGCTACGAAGAATGTATTTGTTTAATGAGAAGCATTCACTTCTGCTGTGAATGGCATTCGCATTACCTGTAAGGAAGCACCTATTTATGTTCTTTGTTAATTCAAAGTACCAGTTGCATGAGGTGCAAATTAAGACTGTGCGCAAACGAATACGTTGTGTTAAAAGTCAGCTTTGCAAATAACACTGAAAGACACTGAAGCTTTTTTCCAAAGTTCTTTTTTCTGCCTTTATGAATTTCCAGAAGGCGCACATTAGCGTTATTTGTTCCTGTCACTTCGTGGTAGTCTTAAAGGCCTTTCCACTTGGAGCGCTGGTGGTCATTGATTCTCTGAGAAACAACAGTACAAGGCGACGGCTGTAGACTGATGGACCGGAAGATTAAGCGGTGCTCTTCTGCTGTTTTTACGTGGTGTTTGGCGGGCTGCTCGTTTGTCTCTGCCAGGCGCCTGGATTTGCGATTCTTCAGCCCGCCACGGACTATGTCATGCGGTTTTTATATCTGTTCGCTACAACTGTAAGGGTCACGGCCTCGTGTCCTTCTTTCTTCTTCTTCCTTTTCTTTCTTTCTTTCTTCATTTTTCAACCTGCATTTCCTTCCTCTTTCCCATCTTTCTGTCTTTTTTGCCTTCTCTTACCTCTCCTTCTTTCTGCCTTCCTTCTGTATAATTTTCTATGCTTGTTGCCTTCATTCTTTTTTTTTCTCCTTCCCTATAATTTTCGTACCGCCTACCCTTCCGTCTGGATAAGCTATGAGAGGTGCAGAGTTGAGGCCATGCGCAGGCAGTTTAACAGCAGGTGTTCGTTTGCATACCTTTACTTCCGGTTCGTTCACGTACGTACACATTACTACTCCAATAAACATACAGCGCGCAACTTTAAGATAAGGCTTAGGCTTAGAACTATGCATCATATTCAAACGCAACAGGACGTTTCGGCAACTGGATCTGTCTCCTTCGTCAGGTTGGATAACGTAAGTCTGAAGACACAGTTTCGTCCGTTACCAAGAGCTGTCGCAGTCCCTGGACAACAAAAGTCAGATATATCTTCATTAAGGTAAAGGTAAAGTTCACCCCAGAACAGTCCTTGAAGTCCCAGAAGGGGGAGCAGAGGTTTAGATCTATTCCTTCTTAACCTCGGCGGTAGATGGGGGTGTGTGGTCAACGCTACGACTCGGTCTCTTTATTCCCGGGAAAGATATCCTGTACCTATTTTACAGGAGGCTGTCTGGGCCCCAGGGCCAGTCTGGACGGGTGGGGAAAATCTCGCGCCCACCGGCATTCGATCCCCGGATTTCCTAGCCCGTAGCGAGTCGCTATACCGAGTTCGCTATTTTCATTGAATCATGAAATTAAGACCATCCGTGTACGCCATTTGAATTACACAACTAACAACTTTTAGTGCGTCTGCTACATACTTCGGCTCGTCTGTATCAACGTCAAGCAGGTCTGCTGCTGTACTGTACAGTACAACACAATGTCGTACGACTTTGCGGAATACTTTAAGTTGACTAAATCAGTGTAGTCAGTGTTCAGGAATATTTCTTTATGTCGGGCCCAGCTGCGTATATGTCGTCCTACCTTTTCTACCTGCGGATGAAAATATGTCGGAATTCCGGAATATTGTCTTCTGTTCAGAATTAAATACAAAATATAACTATCAGTCAAAACACAACAAAAATTATTGTATTATGTTTTACAATATGTTTTACAACTACATGTTTCGGCCCTTTTCTTT
>JGI20166J26741_11832362_pt1 | contig 9990 bp, 8 predicted proteins | sample TergutCu122P5_FD_26741 | JGI IMG/M metagenome (IMG submission 26741) | reverse complement strand
TGTGTTGTGCACTGTGCAAGCGTATACGCACAACACACATGCCACACAGGTCATACTATGCCGCCATAGCACTGACGTCTGCACGACGTCTATATCAGCACTGAACCAATCTTGTAATTTTAGCTAAGCACTGGCTGTGGCTCCCTAATGATGGTTTCTTTGTCAACTGAAACATGCTGGAGCAACCTCCATAATTTTATTATGTTTTAATAACTCTACGGTTTTTATGTTGTGTGTATTCGTTGGATAATAAAGTGATTGATATTAGTGATGCACAGTTACGACCATGAAAAAAATGTTAACTTTCTGAAACCACTGCTGTCACTACCTCTGCATTATACTGTAAGCATACGTAGTCCTGCTGGATATTTTATGAAGTCACTCCTGTACAAGCCTTGCAAAACTACTAGACAATATGGCATGTGATACCTTCTTTCATTTCTCCATCACCAGTCACCTAACTGCACAAAATATAATCATTATCTATGTACCACTCATTAACCAATTTAGTTTATTCCACAAACACGTAGCTGAAGTTGTCCAAATACACACAACTTCTTTTTCTTATGAACTGTACAAACAATAATAAATTATAATGCAGTTATTACAGCAACTTTTAGAGACAACAGCCACTTTCACAGGGAAACTTAACCAGTATCATTTTTATGTTGAAAATTGTTATACTCTGAAAAGAAAACAATACAGAAATGTGGGAACAAGGAGCCACAAACCTTACAAGCCACCCGCATGCCTTCCTCCTCATCTTCTGTCAAACACTTAATCTGTGCGCTGCCCCGAACAGCTTGCTCTGAGACAGGCACCCCTTCAGGATGATCTGCGTAATCAGGCCGAAGAATGCGTGGAGGCACAGTGCGTCGGCAGCCTTGTGGAAATGGGCGCAGTTTGCCTGCACAAGGCAAAAGTGTATACTTGGGTACCATCTGGTTACTTTATGCTGGTAAGTGACTATGTGAAACTAGTTTTATATTCTCTTTTCCAAACTCATATTCAACACAGCCATAGTTAACAGAAAAGTATTCCCCCATTTAGAAAACAAACTTTCTGAATGTGTCCTTGCATATTTTGCATTTGTTATAGAACTTGATGTCAATACATCGTAAGTACTGTGGTGGGGGAAGAGGGAAAGGGTTGTTCCTGGTATGTCCTCCTGTACATATTTCCTTGAACTTGCATCATGAACTTATTTAGGAACCAAATGTATAAAGTCCACCGTATTTTCCTCATCACATTTAGTGTAAAAAACAGCAACTTTGTATTCTGCACACACAATATCCTACCGTCTCTTGCCATGTTCCTCCCCGATACTTCTCCATCCCACTCCGCTATATCTCACATGGTACCCAGCCAATGTTCACCATCAGAAGCACTGATTTTACCTCAAATTACAACCACATAAAATTTTTATTGAAAAAAATTCTTCCACATGCAACATTTTGATATAAAATGCACTTTCCTGATGTGCAACCATGACATAAACTAAGGACCCCTCATACAAACATACCTAGAGCCTATAAGAAACTTTCAGAAATCTGATACTCTAATCTAACCTTAGGCTAAACTAGGCCTTAAAGTGGACCAATATGAAATGCAATTGTAGGTGCAGACCTTCATAAGGTAAGCATTTATAAAGAGTTCAAACACACAAACACACTGGCCTCCTCACTGAGTTTACACTTTACATACTCAGTACAAAGCAGCCCACCTATACATCCTGCAACAAAGTGGATACCACAGTAAAACTAACCTGTAAATCTGTAATGTGGCCACGGATCATAATCTTCCTTCTCATCTTTTGCATCCACTCCCTCGCCTTCTGCAACAAAACAAAGCAACAAGACTGTCTGTTTCCTGGACCCAGTTGTCTGAATACACAGATGACATCAGCAGTGCAATCACACATTCTTATCATCTAAGTACAAAAATTGGAGCATCATAATCGGCCATTTGAACCAATTACAGATAAAATGCATCATGTGTTGTGATAATTACATTCCATAAGGAACAAATACAAATAGCTTACCATCAGCAATTCTAGAACAATAATGAATCAAAGTTCAAGACACCATTAATGAGATTTCTTTGTATTTAACACCTTTTATTCACTGGCATAACTTTCCTGTCCATGACCCAAAATCATAAATCACATCGGTCTTGCAATCCAAAAAACACCAGTACATGCTCAGCATCAGAAAATCACTGCAGATTTACAGCATAATATGTGATTTACAATGAGCTTGTGTATACTGTCTACCTGGATACTTACAATGATATCACACATGGTGTTATTTCCTATGCACTTAGTATTATCTACGATTCTAGCCTTTACAAAATGAATGGCATCTTATGTAATATGCTGGAAAATTAAAAATGTCCATTAGGATGTCAAATGAATTTTCTGACAAACCACTTTGGATAGCAAACAGCTCTGAATGACACTTGTGGTAACATGCCTGGTGCTGTGTGCATGGAAGTTGAGGTATAACCTTTCCCACTAATGCCACTTTATATGATGCTCAAAAACCAGGGTACTTTCCCTATCAGACATCTTTTATGAAAATTACTAAGACCTATGGGAGAATTATATTGCATTTAACAAATGCATGAGAAGTACAGAATATAACTGTAACATAATGCTCAACACAGCATATATGATCTGTCAGAGAAAAGTTCCTCATTGCTTATATCTGTCTGTGTTTTGGAAGGCAACAATTTGAATGTGTTATCAATGGTAAGATAAAGACCCTGTGTCTCAGACTGAAATTTAAGTTTTCACATTTCCATGGTGGTGGTTGGTTGAACCTGAAGACAGAAGCAATATTTTCCTCCAGAACTACAGCATACACTTCCAACATCAGGTAGCAACAACCCAAACACAACCTGAACATGACACACATTTCATTCCTGAAACTCTTCTATGCAACTGCTTCCACATTCTTGGGTACTATTCTCTAAAATCAAATACCCATCCTCAACAAAAAAACGTACTTTTACAAAACCTTAATAGCTTACATCAAGAAATTATTTTGTTTGACCAACATAACTTCCTATCGCCTTGCTTATTGTATAAAACGTAGCGCAATCAACGTCAGCTCAAACGCACGACGGAATAAGAGAGGGAAGTGACAAAAATATTGGCCAGATCAAATGAACCTGTATTATGTAAATGCTAGGACATTACAAACTTATCACACGCTATACAAGTATCTCAAATACTTACTTGCTATTTTATGTAGAACCTTATGTGATTTCCAGTTTCCTTTGAAACAATCCTGAAATCAGTACGCACAAATTTAAATTGATTTCACACCACAAATAATGACAAAAATGTAAAGTTTTCCCTGTCCATGCCACGATGGCATATGCGAGATGTACAGGTGCAACTACAGCTCCTCTCTTTCTTAACCTCGGCACTATAAGGAGACAAAAGTGACAAACTGATAGGACAACTAAGGTAAAGAATCCGACTCATAAACAATTAATTTATAAATGTCAAACAACACACGCATACATATAAGGAGATTAGTTAACACTGTTGATCGTCTAAATTCCCCTACAACACGCCTACAAATCGACGTTTTGCACAATATGCATACCCCTAACCCCACCAGAACGAGCTTCCAGTTTACCCAGAAGTCTCCGTATCAACACATACTGTGAAATTAAGAGCCATACCAGTACCTATTACCTGGGAGCAAAAGTAGGAACCTTGTATCCCCAATTTTATACACGTCGGACACTGTAACTTCGCAGCAGAATTACAACCAGGAGTTTCACAAACTCTACTTCCCGTTAAAACAGCTGCCATTTTGGAACGGCCAAATGCACTACAACACCATCATGCCCATGGTTAATGCCAATGGCTCCTAACCACGGATAAGATCGCGTTGCACGCAACAATCTACAGATCAGAGATTGCAAAGACACACTGATAAAAGAGATCTTTCGGGTTCGTCTTGTAAGTTCGGTCCGTCTGCCATATGTGGCGATGTTATCCATGGACGGTATTAACACAGGTCTGCCGCGTGTGGCGCTGCTGTTCCTCCTCGTCCTCCTTCACAAACATAACCACAGCACATTACTCTCCTCCACCAGGTATATCACTTTTGAGACTAAGGTTAGTTGTTGGTCCTATTCATAATATTCGTCTGTTGCTTCCTACGGACATTGTCCATACTGACTTCGGTTAGTCGTTCGGGTTATTTCTAGCGTTTCATATAGTGTTTTTTTCATTTCCCAACAACGTATTTGGCACTTCATTATCTTTCCGTTTCACCCTCCCTATTTGTCCTGATATACGAACAACGGTTAGCCGTTTGAAATATTCATAGCGTTTTCTCCTTCCCCTCCGGGCTTTGCGCTACATTTCGTTATCTTCGTGCCGGACGCAAGAATAGCTATGATTCTTGCTCTGATTGCTGTACTGTTTTGTGACTCGAACTGCTTTTCGCGTTCTTACAAAAATTGTACATTTATAACACCTATGGCGGATGTACTTTTACGTTTGTAATTGAAACATACCAACGGCGCTTCAATTCCAGGCCGTACGTTCTTTCCACGACGTTCGGACTCGCGACGCTGGGTGCCAACGGTGTTGCTAAGAAGTTGTTTCTCGCATTCCTGCTCAGCAACCCCGAGGTCGGCATCCAGTTCTTGCAGGATGTAGGGCTAATTCGAAGCAGTATATTCACAGACGAAACCTCGGACCTGGATTGATTCCATGATTTGATGAAGAATTCTTAGGTTTTCTTGGATCAAAGGAAGCAGGCCAAAATGCAGTGGATACAGGATCCAAGCCAAAGCAGTGTAGATAATCTGAACAATGTAATACGTGATGATGACAGACGTTTCGGGAACAAAAAGAAGGAATATTTGAAAGCTAAAATTGAGGAACTTGAAACTAACAGTAATATCAAAAATATTAGGGATTTGTATAGAGGCATCAATGACTTTAAGAAGGGCTACTAGCCAAGAAGTAAGATAGTAAATGACGAGATAGGTGATTTGGTTGCAGACTCCCACAGTATTTTAGCTAGGTTGAGGAACGATTTCTCTCAGCTATTGAATGTACATGGGGTTAAGGACGTTAGGCAGACAGAAATATTAGTACCTGACCCAAATGCCTCTGACATTGAGTTAGCTACTGAAAACCTAAAAAGTCACAAATCACCAGGTATTGATCAAATTCTATAAGTGATTAAAACAGGGGATGGAACCATTCACTGTAAGATTCATAAACTTATTATTTATATTTGGAATAAGAAGGAATTGCCTGAAGAGTGGAAGTAGTCAATAATAGTACCCAGATATAAGAAGGGTGACAAAACAGACTGTAGTAATTATAGTAGCATATTGCTTTTGCCGACTACATACAAAATTTTATACAACATCCTGCTCTCAAGGTTAACTCCATATGCAGAGGAAATTATTGGGAATCATTAACGTGGATATCGACACAACAGGTGAACTACTGATCATATATTCTGCATTCTCCCAGTACTGGAGAAAAAATGGGAATACAATGAAGCAGTGCATCATTTCTTTATAGGTTTCAAGAAAGCTTATGATTCAGTTAGGAGGGAGATCTTATATAATATTCTTATTGAGTGAGGTATCCCCTTGGAACTAGTAAGGCTAATAAAAGTGTGTCTAACTGAAACGTATAGCAGAGTCCGGGTAGGCAAGAATTTGTCCGGTATCCTATTAGGAATGGTATGAAACAAGATGTTCTATCCCCAATGCTTTTCAACTTTGCCTTACAGTATGCCATTGGGAGGGTTCAGGTCATCCAGGAATGCTAGAAATTAAATGGTACACCTCAGTTTCTGGTTTATGACAATGATGTTAATATACTGGGAGGAAGCATACAAACTACAAAGGAAAACAAAGAAGCTTTGGTAGTGGCTAGTAAGGAGATTGGACTAGAAGTAAATGGTGATAAAACTAAGTACATGGTCATGTCTTGAGATCAGAATGTAGGACAAAGTCACAGTATGAAGACTGATAATAGTTCCTTTGAAAGGGTTTAAAATTTCAAATATTTGGGAACAACTTTAACAAATCAAAATTCTATTTAGGAAGAAATCAATAGCAGATTGAAGACAGGGAATGCTTGCTGTCATTCGGTGGAGAATCTTTTGTCTTCCAGTTTGCTATCCAAAAATTTAAGGATTAAGATATACAAAACTATAACTTTGTATGTTGTTTTGTACGGATGTGAAACTTGGTCGCTCATATTGAGCGAGGAACGTAGGCTGAGGGTGTTTGAGAATATTTGGGCCTAAGAGGGACGAGGTGACAGGGGAGTGCAGAAAACTATATAATGAGAAGCTTAATGATCAGTACTCCTCATCCAATACTGTGTGGCTTATTGAGAAGAATGTGATAGGCAGGGCATGTAGCACATATGGTGGAGGGGAGAGGCATGTACAGGATTTTGGTGGGGAAAGCTGAGGGAGAGACCACTGGGGAGACCCAGGTGTAGATGGGAGTATAATATTAAGATGGATCTTCAGGAAGTGGGTTTATGGACTGGATTGAGCTGGCTCAGGATAGGGACATGTGGCGGGCAGTTGTGAATGTGGTAATGAACCTTCGGGCTCCATAAAATGCGGGGTATTTCTTGACTAGCTGCAAACCGGTTAGCTTCTCAAAAAGGACTCTGCTCCATGGAGAGAGAGTGTTAAGTATGGTGTGCTGTAAGTGTGGATCCCAAATTTCCGAGTTCGTTAACACTAATCGTAAGGACGGTTACCGATGGCGATGTCGAAGGATCACATCTCCTTCCGCACGTCAGTCAGCCACGGTTTCAGCAGAATGACCTCTACTTCATAAAGAATTTGTTCCTCACGTACATCGTTCACTCTTATGAACATGATCGAGAGCATGTGGCGGCAACTGAAGGCCTTCCTCAGTCCCTACAACCAGACTGGGGGATTGTCTATCAACTAGCCCACGTTTGTGGCAGCATGCCGATCCGACAACGCGGACCATTTCACCAAGTTCATCGGCATTGTTACCAAAGTAGATAGATGATCTGTGATTGCAACCATGGACTGGAGCACCTTACCTCACCTCCATTGCGGTTATGTCGCTACGTAACTCGCAGTCGCCCTACTCAACACTTCAATTCAGTCACCACCCACATGTCAGCTTGTGGCGTGCACATCACCACGGATATTGTGGCAATTCATTCATGGTGCTGTGCGCGCCACACACTGCTAAAATTCCGAAAGGAGCTGTGATAATGAGTGGGTAACAAAAAAAAAACACGCAAAACTTGTATTTATTTCTTCACCATGTCAAATTATTACTACTGCGTAACCTGGGAATTTGTGTAATAATATTTACGAAACTGAAAACTTTCACCTCTTCTGTATCAAAACGTATCTCAATTAATGAATGTCATTAAAGACCTTTAATATTTTTATGCTAACTGAACTGTATACAGCCTTTTCAATATACCGAATATACTCTACATAAACTGTACACCAACTGCAAATCGTCTAATATGTCACAACCATCCTGACCATCATGTGTACCAGTCTCAAAGTTGATGTTAAGATTCAAAATAGAATACATGTTCATGTAGTTGCATTCCGAATTTTTTGAATTTTTAGAACTGTGTTCAGGGGTTTTGCATTTGATACAAATAAATAGTATTAACAACTTGGATAAATATGTGTTACACATTCTATGATTTCCTTCACATTCTGCTGTTAATGCAACTTCAGGATCCACTGGACTATCATTACCTAAATGCACAGAAACAATAAAAACCCTCTTTAAATGTAAGTGTAAATGTTTCTGACAAAGACCCATCCAATCAATATAAGTAGATTTAAAGTGTCATACAAGTGGTGGAATTAACATGGCCACTGCATTCACTTTCAACATTATTTACACACGGAACTCTGCTGTTTGACATGAAATCTTAACACCTCCACGAACAGTTCATATTTGTGCACTTAGGTTCTTGGGGAGGGGGGGAGGGGGAATCCACTACCACATCACCACTGATATAATCATACACCGATGAACCATAAATGACTATTTTAACAAAGTGTAACTCTGGCAAGCACGGATAATGAGCTCCCTGAAGATGGCGTGACTGCACTAAAACATGTTGAACTTATCTTAACGTAAATTTTAATACTGTTTTTAAGACAATCACTTGTGCATTCATTGGTGAATAATAACCTTTGATAGGAATCTCTATTACTTCCTCTGAGTGGGAAACAATAGTTTTGGTGCCCAGAGCCTATTCTGGATCTTCTGGGGACACAAGGATACCCAGGTTAGGAAATATGAAAAGCACAATACTTGTAACTGCCACACACAAAATGGCAGTAATATGTATATTTCATTGTTCATTCAGTTCATCATTCCACATGCATTTGTATGAAATACAGCACATTAGAATAAATGTACATAATTCATATGGGGAAGATCAAAGACATAGCAGAACTGTTACAAATAAAAGAAACTTCACTATTAGAGAAGCAGTCAAAAACACCTACATCACACACAAACGTTCAAGATCTATGTGTTAAATGCGCGAGACATAAGGATCATAAAAAAGAGTAACAACTGCTATGATATCCGGGAATCTGGACAGACCGGAGTGTTTTCGGAAATGCTCTTTTCCAATAGACTTTTTCGTAAACACAACACAAAATGTGTGAAGTTTTACCACTCAGAGAAAAAACTCTAGTGGGAAAGGTGCTTTCTGGTGCCACACACATTTGCAGTAAAGGCTCGTAATTGCCTTTCACTGTGATCTGTCTAGAGCCAGGCTTTGTCTTCCCCTTTTGCCTGACAGATCCCCAACTACCTGTCACCATGTTTATACAGTTGGGGAACAGTAACACCTTGTCAAAGTCAATACCACGCCGCAGAAAGTCTGGGAACTTGGCCCCATGTCACTACGTGCTTCAACTATAGCTAAAAAAACAACAGACACCACAAACACACACCTTTGAAACATAACTTACATAAAAATGTGTTGAGAGATGTTCATAAAAAAAATAGCTGTTCTTCACAGCAGTCAGGAATTGTCCACTTGGGAGTAGCTGAGGGATGGAAAACGGGAAGCACACGGGTGAACTTTCTACTCTTCATGACAACCTTGTCCCACGTGCACGGCATGGTACAACCTTGAAGATATGAAGCTAAGGTTCAGAAAACCACTACATATTCAGAAGACTTCATCTTGTGTCCTGCTTTACATTCAACTTTTTCCTACAGCAGCGTTGTACACAAACACATCTGGGTTACAACATATATTTCTCTACTACCTGCGTGTATACAATTCAACACGAACACAAACAGACTTAAGTTATGAGGAGTAATTAAGGTACAAGAGAAGAAATGCTGAAGAGGAAGATCTGGCAGGAATTGTTAAAACTTCTATTAAGCCTTACAAGACAATGCCTTCCTCTTTCATCAATCAACCAGTTTCTTGGGTTGCTCCCATGGGAAGATGTCACGACCAAAATGACCATATGTGCTCGTCTGTTGGTAGATAGGGTTACGCAGATTAAGCTCCCTGAAAGAGGTGGGAAAAAAAAACCCTTAGTTATTAAACTAAAGCCTTATTCATACTCTTATAAATGTTACTTAGAACCCTGCACAATGGTACAAACCAAAACTTGTGGTCTGGTATGTGTGCGTACGTACAGTCTCAATATTTACATGATTCAGAATAATGCAAAAGATAACTGCCTGTACAGAGTGGGTTCAGCTTCAATGTAGGCCTGTTACAGTTATGAAGCACCTGTAAGTTAATGTTTTTCTGACCGTGCATCATGAATTGACTATACATTAATTACCAACTTGATGCACTGATTATTATTTATTCATAAAATACTGTTCTCTACATGTTTCGAGCATCAAGTGCTCATCTTCAGGAGGGCATAGTTGTATACAAGCAGCATATGGTACCGTCACTCTCTATAAGAGTCCTGGTGGCCT
>JGI20166J26741_11832251_pt1 | contig 9990 bp, 3 predicted proteins | sample TergutCu122P5_FD_26741 | JGI IMG/M metagenome (IMG submission 26741) | reverse complement strand
GTAAAGTTTCGAAATGCCGCTGTGAAGCAGTATTCATTATGATGTTTATGCCAATCAATGTTCATCACCGTTTACAGCTGCTCAGAGCACTGAAATCGATTCGTCCATTTGATTTCCTGTTCCGCCATGGATATTGCGTCCTAAATAACATAACATCAATAAGAAAACTTTTAATGTTTAAAGTTAAGAAATAAGAAACTGGGTCATTTTTATAACCATCGAAATTTTATGTGAAGAAGGACTGAACAAAGTTGTGATGGCACACATTTAAAAATTCGGCTTGTTTTATTATGATAATCCCCAACATTTTAAGCAAAGTCGAAGGGATGGACGAGGGCTCCTTGGCTGTGACATGAGGACTGCAATTAATCTTTAAACAAAGGAGTATACATTGGCATATCTGCAAGCTTATGCATTACTAAAAATAATGGACAGCTTAAAACCAAATACCGGACAAAGTTTTTCCCACGTTTGTGCCATATTGGAAGAACCCACAATCTATCTCAGAAATTCAGAATTCCCAGAAAATGATTTGTGATACCTTCAGTGTAAGATATGTGAATGAATTTAGAACATGTATAGCATTCTTCTTTGTTAAACAAATAATTTGAGATGATTAGAGCTAGTAAACCGTAACATGTAGAATATGACACTGTCGAATTTTGGGTCTGTTGTTTGAGTTCTGAGCGATTTGTAATTTTATTAATAACAGCAAAACAGCTAAATAGAGACTGTAGAATGTATAAAGGCTTAGGAAGTGTGATGTGAGCACGTAGAAATATTGACTATGTAGTTATAATGTGAATGCGATAGTAGGAGAGATGTTATATTAGTGGTAAATCTGACTGGTGCTTTGAAGGTTTAGTCAGTAAATAATATTGTTTATAAAACCAGAAAGAATGTTGCGAAACCTACAGAATTTTTGTGATAATCGACGCAATATTCCGCATGCGTTGACTGAACTGTCGAGTACAAATAAAAGATAGTGGTAGTATCATTAGGATTAATTCCTGCAATTCGATGGCAAAATCAGCGTGTGGAATTATTTTTTGGTGACGATGTTTGGTACAATGTAGACGAGTAAATCAGCGTGCAAAGCAATAAATTGTGGGGTGAACGAACTCGACATCTATTGAATCAATATTCTTCTCATGAAATTATTATTGTTTTTTTTTTTTGTTTCTAATACGGGTGAGAGAAAGGGGAGGGAGATTTGCTTTGGATGTTTGTGTTAACTTCTTACGGAACAGATCCCTGGGGTGACAGTGGGCCCTCTAATTTCCTTTATCTTTTTGTGTTAGTGGCATTCTTTTACCTTCGTAGCACGTCGAGTTTGCCTCTACGCGCATACACAACCATCACAGCCACGTCCCGCAATCCGACGCTGCTTATCAGTTACAGCGAACTAGAGCGGTGACTGAGGGAATGGAGGTTCCCCATCAACGTCTCGAAGAGCACCGCGATGATATTCGAAAACGCAGAAAGGTGATTCCTAAAAACCCTACCAGTTAGATTTTCGGTGAGTCTGTCCAATGTGTCGACGCATCGCGTTATCGGGTGTGACCCTAGATAAACCCCTGATTTCATCCACTCGTATCGATCAAGGCAGAAATAAAACTGCCCAAAGTTTGGCAGTGTTCGGAACTCTCCTGAACAGGAGAAGGGGTCTCGACATCAGCAGGGGGTTCCTGTTGTTCAGTTAGCTCATCCGTCCCATGATGGACTACACTTGCCTCATACGGAGGTTCGCTGCCTGCACCCACGTTGAGAGGCTGCTGGTGTTACTTTCCAAGTGGCTTCGCCTTGCTAACGTTGCACACTGGTACCATTGTAGAAGGCAAATTCACGAGGATTGGGGAGTTCCATTCTTCGTCATCCACACCAGAGTTCAAATCGCGAGTTTGAAATCAAGGACAGCTGTTGTAGTTCACCCCTTAGTTTGGAAACTTGGCAGACAGCTGCTCTGATCGACGGTTGACACCTCTTGATTGAAGGGGGAGCTAAGGGCGATCCGGGTAAACAGACCAGTCGAGACCAACGAAAAACTGTGGTCAAGTCGACTCAATAAATCGTGCCCAACATTATTCAGCTAAGTAAGTTTCGCATACACTGTTATGTTTTTCCGTGATTTTTCCTTAGTTGTAAGGGTAATGTCATGGTATATAATGGAAAGACTGGGCACGTTCCAAATACTCCCCACCCCATCCCGGGAAGGCACGTGACTTCACCAATGTGTCTGTAGACTGTAGCTTGTGTTTGGCTAGCGACTCCGCATTTCTGGGCTCAAAATTCAGGGAGTCATCCAATTAAATTACCCCCTAAAAATAAATAAATTCACGTGCTAGTTGAGCACCAGTCTTTGAATCGCCCTAGTCTAGGTCTTCAATCTCTACTCAAAATCGTAGCTTAAGCATAATTCGCAGTTAGAATATAAGGTGTCTCTTACAGTGCCCAGACGTTCGATCGAAGGAGGAGTGTCTAAACATACCGAGGGAAGCCGATTAGTGCTTCGCGCAAGTCAACGCCCCAACTTAGCTCTTTGACTTGGCTTTGCTTGGCTTGACCCGAACTTATTTTTGTATTCCTTATTCTTGGTGATGAGATCGATAGATTGTCCGGAAATGTCGGTAAGAAATTAACACTACTCGCTGCGTAATAACCCAGAAGAACGCAGTTCACGACATTTAACTGCGTGTATTCTTCGTAATAATACACGCCAAGTATTTTCTGTTTCTTCCCAAATACAAAGCGGAGCGAAAATTACGGTGTGTCCGTTTATGCGTATAGCATTACCAGACTTCAAAAACAAGCAACCTAAATGGTGATGGAAATTGATGCTCTCATCAGTCAATATGACATTATAAATGTAATGGTATCCATCCCGTTGTGTTTAAAGACCAGATACAAGGATTACATCAGTCAAACACATCTTACTTTTATAGTTGTTAAGTTTACATGGGCGAAATGTTTCGACTTTATCTAGATCATCATCAGGTCCTAATTTAAGAGTACAGATCCTACATAAATTGACTCATAAAATGCAAGTTGGGATCCCAGTTGCTTACAATGTATTTGAAGTAAAACTTGATAAAATAACCGATTGGATTTTCAGTTGCGATGGTATATTAAAACACAAGTTAAAATTAGGATTCGTTATCGGGTGTGCAAAAACACTGAACGAAGCGATTTATATAGCCATTATAATACGACAAATACGTATGTTACAGGCACTAAGGCCAAACCGTCGGACTTCGGGATGACGTAGTCGTTGTTCTGTGTTCTAGAAGCAGTATTCCTTATCTGGCTCGATGTTGCCGTGGTGGTAGACGTGTTGAGCAGAATTTTTCAAAATACAGTTGGGTTATCGTGTTAGCGTGGTGGTGAGTGTCTGGTAGCACGGTGGGTACCGTTGAGTCGAGTTATTGCGGGCTATCCAGTCTATAACAAAATGATTGGTTAGTGAGTATTAGGTTATTCAGACTTGGGAGGCGTTGATGTTCTTGTTTGTACGGCAGACACAAGACATGGTACAAACAAGAACGTTTATCAGGGCCGGACACTGATATTACTGTAACGTTCTGTGTGATTTGTGGTAGGTTACTATTTTGAGATGTGTCCATTTGTGATTGGCATTAGCTGACATCTGATAGGTAAGACGGGTGGAACGTAATCTGAAACTGCAAAAAATGAGTTACTGTATATTGGTTAGTGCGAAATTTAATGACAATTGTATTAGAGCTTCTGCACGATACAATAACAACGAATTTGATTACACTTTTTACCCTCAAAATATATTGTAGATACCCTCCACTGCCTTACTAGTAATGTATGTGTCGGTTTGTTTGATGACGGAGAAAACCCCACCGAAAAACATTAGATGAACCCTGTTGATATTAAAGAGTTCTTCGAGAGAAAATTCTTCAGGTTTATTTCTTCGCCGTTCTGGCATATTCTGCTGCATTGTTTGGTAGTTTCTATCTAAAATTTCGGGACAGGCCGTAGGTTCCATTTTCAAGGGTGGGGGATGTGAGCAAGATTATGGATTCAATAGGATGTCCAGAAACTTCGGACCAATTCGCACTATGTAACATCCTAGAAGAAAGATGAATTTATACTAATACGGAACCCTGAAATCGCGCTTTATAACATTCTTAAGACAGCAGAAGGAGTAAAAACATAACGCGAACGCTATAAAGTGTTACGTTACAGTACATCGCCTATCGCCTCTTACTCAAGCGACCAAACGTCAATCTCGAAACTTCACCGGAATCATCCTAAAGAATCTAAAATCAATAAGCATTTTGTACTGTTTGTGGGAAACCAATGAAACAGTATTTTTCTCTCACATTTAAAGTAAGAGTTAACAATCCCAGTTCAGGCCTAGGGAAGCGCTGAGGTTTCCTAGAGGTTTAGGATCTCAGATTTCGAGACAATCGGCACACGAAAGTGGTAAGTTTGTCAGCTCTACGCACCGGCTCTTTACCCCCAGGAAATATTCCTGGAACTCATTTCTCTTGGAGCCTGAGTCAACCCCAGGGCCACAGTGAGGCCGGAAATAGGACACAGAAATTTATATAAGGAAGGAAACATACTGTGGCGAAGGAGTGGACAAATTTTAAATGATACAAAGTAAGTTACGTGAGTATGTACTTTAATAATTTTTTTCAAAATTCAATTTACAATTTCACACTTTTTCCAAAGGACTCAAGCAGGTTCACTGCAATGGTATATATAAGTCGAAGGCCCTTATTGACATCGACCCAACAAAAATTTAATTGTAACATCTGCTGCTGTGTTGAATGGACCAGTCTTATGTTCTTGGATGCTGCTTGCTACCCTGATGTGTCCTTCCATAGTCCTACTGAGGGCCGTGACTTTTCCAGCAGTTGCTACGCTACTTCACTTTCAGTAAAGAAGTGGGAATTGAAATATAAGGTAAATTTTGTTACTTTAGCGTAATTCAGTAAAATATGAAAAAAATGTGTTACCGTAAGCGCCATAACCTTTACGTTACTGCAAACGTAACGATGTGTTTGGCTATATAATTGCTTTGTGGATTTGTCTGAATAACAAAGCGATAAATGGACGTTGGCTTTCCAAACAGCTGCACACTATGCATAAACGATAATGGTTCCTCTGTGATTGAGTGCTGAAAGTTGATGGTAGATTTCACCAATCTTCTTATCAGCGCTTTGGGCTGCAAAGCGTACCTTTTGCACTGCTTTACGATAATCCGACATCTTGACCCGCAGTAAGATATTTCTACGTGTTTATCGTGCTGTAAAAATGTAAGCCCAGTTTGGTGGTTGGAAATCTGAATATTTCATCATTATTTGTATCATTCACAAATACATTTAATTGAAAATGATATAGAAAATATTTAGCTTTGCAGAAGTGTTTAATATTCACTGTATTATATGACGGATGAAAGTTGTTTGGTTCTATAACTTTGTGGCGTCTGTGTGGATTTCCTCACTCGGAAAAGTATGAAAGCAGTATTGTTGTTTGTGTAACTTTAATTAACCCTCTCCTAGACAATGCGCCGTTCAAAGTCACAAGGCAGCGATGTTTAATTTAGTGCAGCATTAACACGGCGCAATTAGTGTGGAGGAAGAGGACTGGCCAGAATATAGAGTGTTTGATTTGTGTGTTCCTTCAAAATATGTTTTTTCAGTAATTTGCTTTCAAATTATCTTTTTTTAAACATTTTAAAATTCTTTCGAAATTTTAAGGATGATTGAATATATTAAGCTGACGTCAATAAGCGTACATATCTGTATTGAAAACAGATATACTCGTACACGTAGGATATATTTTTGAACTATGGTCAAATTCAGCTCAGAAAAATGTGTTTGTTGATGTGAGTATTATTATCTCGTGTGATTAAGGTTGTCTTTAATTTAACGATATTATTGTAAAAACGAGAACTCATATTTTTGTACAAAGGATATAGTGTGTTCTATATGTTGGGATGTTCTTTTGATAATAAAGAATTTTGTTTGTATTTCAATTTCATAATTTGAAGTTTGCTTTTGACAACTCCTCTCCAAATAAGTCATTGTGTTTCTGGGAAACATATAGCTATGTGTATTGCCCTTGCGTACAACAAGAATCAATTCACATTTCATAGTGTACCACGGACTACATTGTTTCCTGTAGCTATAGTGGTAAGAGCAAAGTTGGAAATACGTTTTACTTGTTGCTGGTAAATGTCTTCTGGCAAGTCATTATACTGTTTTACGAAATGTAGGCGACTTCGTCACTAGGGACAAAATTACATGCCATTGGCAGATACAAATATTTTCAGACTCCTAGTGGAAAGTGACAAAATATACCGGCTAATTTAGCACTCAGACTTTTCACACCCCACCAAAATACCAAAATCATCCCTTGTAAATTTATCTCTCCTGCTACAAGAGAATTTTATGCGCGTCTAATTTTCTGAAAAAAAAACTCCAATTTCCTTCAAGTCCTTCCGTCTGTTCGCATGTATTAGCACGTGTCCCACTGAACGGATAGATTTTCCTGAAATTTTATACAGGATACTGATGAAAATGTTTCGAAAATATCTATATCTTTTATGAATTCGGTTAAAAATATGGGTTACTTTACATGATATCAAAGTACTCTTCATTTTACCGACGACGTTAAACACCAAAAATTCTCCGTTTGCAAGGAAAGTGTTTTAATTTTGTTATGTTACCCGACGTTGTATAAATATTACTTTGCATGCCAGAATGTTATGTCGTGCATACATTGTCTATCTTTTTACCAAATTATCAGGATTTGAAATGATAACCTTGCATATCAGTCAACACAGAGTCTCTTGAGTGGTCGGTATATTTTTCATCAGCCCATTTGAGGCCGGATAATTATTTGTAGTGGTAGTGCAGCAGAGGGAAAATAAAACATTAAATTTTCTCCACAACATTTTACAATCAGTTAAGCCAAAATTACGAAATATTAAAATGAAACAGTATTCATTGTGTTGGCTATGCCAAAGCGAGTTTCCCCACAGTAATCTGCACACTAACATTAAATATGATCGGCTGATCAAAGAACTAACACAAACCCTGTACTTCCTTTTACTATTCCGCCGCTGATATCGTCTCCTAAAGAACATAATACCAATAATATAACTTGTAGAGTTTAAGATAACACATGGTAGTGTAGGTAATTTATATAACTTATCAGAATTTAGTTTCGTAAAACTAAACAAATTTATGGCAGAACAAATCAATATTGCGGTTTGTTTTATTATGATAATCCCCAGAATTTTAGTGAAGGTCAAGTGCGAAGTTTCCTGGCCTTGACCTGAATACTATAATTAATTTTGTAATTAAAGATTACGCATTGGCACAAATGCAACATATTCACTACCACGTGTCAGTGACGATCTTTGACCTAAAATACGAAAAGAATATTGCGCACACGTGTAAATGTTAGGATAACCAACACGTTTTTCTCTAAGTCGGAATCCCCTGAAATGTATTTGCGTTATGTGTAATCTTACATATATGTGAGAAAGTGGAACATGTAGGTCACCGTACGTTAAAACTAACAATTTGAGATTACAGGAAGATATAACATGTAGGATGTGAATCTGCCAAAATTTGGATGGCTTGTTACGATTTCTGAACAAATATAAAACTTTACTAACAACAATAGTAAAGGAGGAAACAAAAAATGTAGGGTGTTGAAAAACTTGCGACGTTTGATGTGCGTGTGTAATAATCAATTTCTTAAAGAGCAACTTTTATTTCTCAGTGAAGAAGCTTTTCATTTTTTACACGGTTAACCAGCACTGAGATCACTATGCAATAAAGATCACGAACTCCACGTCAGGTATATCAGCATCCACTCCAGGAAATTAAGGCGGAACCAAGTCACAATATGGAGACTGATAATAGTTCCTTTGAAAGGGAGGAGGAATTCAAATATTTGGGAACAAATTTAACAAATAAAAATTCTAATCAGGAAGAAATTAAGACCATTTTGAGTTTACCGAATGCTTGCTATCATTCGGTGCAGAATCTTTTGTCTTCTATTTCGCTATCCAAAGATTTAAGGATTAAGACATACAGAACTATATTTTTGCCTGTTGTTTTGTATGGGTGTGAAACTTGGTCGCTGATGTTGAGGGAGAATAGTAGGCTGAGGTTGTTTGAGAATAGTGTGTTGAGGAGAATATTTGGGCCTAAGAGGGATGAGGTAACAGGGAATGGAAAAAATTACATAATGAGGAGCTTAATGTTCTGTATTCCTCACCCAGAATTGTGTGGGTGATAAAATCGAGAAGACTTGGATGGGCAGGTCATGCAGCACATTTGAGGGAGGGGAGAGGCGTGTACAGGGTTTGGTGGGGAAACCTGAGGAAAAGACACCACTTGGGAAACCAAGGCTTAGAGGTAAGGATAATAATAAGATGGATCTTCAAGAATTTGTTTGCGGGGTATGAACTGGATCGAGCTGGCTCAGGATAGGGACAGCTGGCCGAAACTTTTGAATTCCGTAATAAACATTCGGGTTCCATAAAATGCGGGGAATTTTTTGACTACCTGCAAATCGTTTAGCTTCTCAAGAAGGACTCTGCTCCGTGGAGTAAGTAAAAAAATAAGTCGATCAGTATATATATATATATATATATATATATATATTTATATTTATATTTATATTTATATTTATACACACACACACAATTGCATGGTTTAGTTGAAAAGTAGAACAATTTTCAACATATCTACCTATCTCTATTTTCTATGGATGTGTGTTCTATAGAGACTCATCTGTAGCATTGGTCGAAAGTAAGGTTTGGAGTGTGTGGGGTGTTTCTAGGTGCATGTATTACGTAGCTGTAGATAGTGTTTTTTCATTACTGTCATATCATTTTGTTGAAATATTTGAATGAAATATCTTTCTACTACATTCATACGTCTGCCTGTTTGCGCCGATTGTAATAGTGTCATGATAATATAAGTGGGTCCGTATTAATGTGCATTGTGAAGAATGTGTTTGGCATGGGCATAGATTTATTAGTTTCAGTTTTTTTTTGGAGGCTTTTTGTCACTCAAAATAATGTTGCTTGTGGTGTTTGAATATCGGGTGATCCGGTATTTCACGACTGATTTTCTCCTGAAATTGTTAGATATTTGTGACATGCTCTTATTCTATGCTACCTTTCCTCACTACAAGTTGAAGTAATGTTACTTGTGTCCGTGTGCACATGTGTGATACTTGCATTACAGTAGGAGGAAGGTTTTTAGCGTATAGATATTTATGTTGCAAATATAATGGCATATGTGTTAACTTTGTATTTATCGTAATTTTATCAAAAGAACTGAATTTTGTATTATTATAAGATTAGCTTTACTGCTTTTCTAAAGAAGAATTATTGTAATTATTCTATCCCTTTTGTCTTGGTAAAATCTATTTAATTAGATCTCCTTCAAATATTCCGATCTGAAACCAAACATTACCAATGATAACGGGTGTGTCAGCATATGATTCAAATCAGAGCTGTTACATGACTGTTCATTTTTTTAAGAACCTGGAGGTATATTTCAGCTTTATGTTGTCCAACCACAGTACGAAGCATAGTAATATTTAACTTGGAATTTAAGCAGACTGTATGTATTTAACCCTTAATCTGCCAACGACGAGTATAGTCGCTCAGCCATTTAATGTTATTAAATGGCAACTGAAATTTAATCCGGTAGCCTAAGGGTTAAAAAATTCAGATATTTCAGAATGTTTTTTTCCCTTCTGGAAACCAGGTACAATTACACTTTACTCTTTTAGTATTATTGACTAAATTTACTACAGGGTGGCCGAGAAGTCACCGTCCACCGACCAATGCGCTACCATAATTTGATTTCGATTACTTACGTACGCTTGGTTACTTGTCCAGTGGATCCGTATGTGCACCTTGATGCTGGACACACAAACGGATGCGCCTCCATGTCCTCTGTGACATACGTCGGAGCATTTTTG
>JGI20166J26741_11832139_pt1 | contig 9990 bp, 9 predicted proteins | sample TergutCu122P5_FD_26741 | JGI IMG/M metagenome (IMG submission 26741) | reverse complement strand
TTACATTGTCATTTTTTACTACTAAAAACTGCCATGGTTGGTAATTTACAGCCGAAGGAGCCCAACGCGCACATTCAAGAATGTATGCAATCTTATCATCTTCAACCTTTTTGGGTATGTACTGCCGAATTGATATTCGACTTTTTACTAATTCTAAAAATGTCATAATATATTTTTGTTTATGTCCTTGTCGGACGATTTATATTCATTATTTTGTCATAAGAATTCAAAATCCCATTAATGATAAAAAGAACGCAAATGACACAAACTACACAAATTTACGCAAAGAAATTATATCAACGAAAAATTACAATATGTTGATTTTTAATAAAATAAAGATTTGCGATAATCTGTGTTATTTGTGTTATTTGCGTTCTAAATTATTTTGAGCGCGCTCTAAAGTCTAATGGATAGCTTTTTTAATCGCCTCTACGTAATCGAGTTTTTCCCACGTAAACAATTCTACTTCGATTTGTTTTGTTGGCTCAATATCGTAGCGTGAAGTGAATGTTTTCACAATCTTTTGCGGCTGGCGTCCCATGTGGCCATAAGCGGCGGTTTCCAAATAAATCGGGAAACGGAGTTTAAGCCTGTCTTCAATCGCTTTCGGACGCATGTCGAAAATCTTGGCAACTTTCTCTGCAATTTCGCTGTCGCTTAAATTGACTTTGCTTTTTCCGAATGTATTGACAAAAATATTCATTGGTTTGGCTACCCCAATCGCATACGCCACCTGTACGAGGATTTCATCGGCAATGCCTGCCGCTACTAAATTTTTCGCAATATGACGGGCGGCATAGGCAGCAGAACGATCCACTTTCGACGGGTCTTTTCCCGAAAAAGCGCCGCCTCCGTGCGCTCCTTTTCCGCCGTAGGTATCCACGATGATTTTTCGTCCGGTCAGTCCGGTATCTCCATGCGGACCGCCAATTACAAATTTGCCGGTCGGATTCACATAATAATTGATGCCGTCTTTGAACAGCGCTTGCACCGATGCCGGATATTTAGCTTTTACCCTGGGAACAAGGATATTTTTAACATCGTCTGCAATTTTTTTCTGCATGGCTTCGTCGGAATCAAATTCATCGTGCTGAGTTGAAATAACAATGGTGTCGATACATTCAGGCGTTCCGTTGTCGTTGTAGCGGATGGTAACTTGCGATTTGGCATCCGGACGCAGGTAAGGCATCAAATGAAGTTCCTCTTTGCGGATAAGGGCTAATTCAATCAGCAGTTTGTGAGACAAGTCCAATGGAAGAGGCATATAATTCTCCGTTTCACTGGTAGCATAACCAAACATCATTCCCTGATCGCCGGCGCCCTGATTCATGGGGTCTTCCTGTTCCACGCCCCGGTTAATATCATCAGACTGTTCGTGAATAGCGCTGAGAACGCCGCATGACTCAGCTTCAAACTGATATTCGCTTTTGGTATATCCAATTTGACGGATAACCCGACGCGCCACTTCCGGAGCATCTACATAAGTTTTAGATCTGACTTCGCCCGCCAAAATCACTTGTCCCGTTGTGACTAATGTTTCACAAGCAACTTTGGAATTGGGATCATAAGCCAAAAACTGATCTAAAAGCGCATCTGAAATCTGATCGGCAACTTTATCGGGATGTCCTTCCGAAACCGATTCAGAGGTGAATAAATAACTCATAATTTTACTTTTTAAATTAATAAATAATTGCGTAATAAAATAATATTGAAAAGAAGAAAGGGATTTGATTTGCAGAACCTAACCGGAAGAAAACGGTTTTTAGCATTTTTTAGGGTGGTTGCAAGCATACAAATCTTTCCACTCTCCAATTTGTATGCAAATGTATAATGTTTTTTTTATATTGCCAAACAATTTATAATATTTATGTGTTTTTAGGTCAAAAATAAAAAGATTTATGTAATTTTGCACCGAAAGAGTTTACTCTAAGATAGAATGGATAACGACAAAATATTGGAAATCGTCAATCAGAAGTTCACCGAATATCTGACTGCAAACAAATGCAGGAAGACGCCGGAAAGGTATGCAGTGCTGAAACTCATTTATTCCGATCTCAAGCATTTCGATATGGATGCGCTGTACAGGGCTATGAAAGAAAAGAATTTCAGAGTGAGTCGAGCTACTTTGTACAATACCATGCAAATTCTATTAGAGTGCAATCTGGTGTTGAAGCATCAATTCGGACAAAACCTCTCAATTTATGAAAAAGCATATAACAACGAAGTGCATCATCATTTGATATGTACAAACTGTCATACAATCAAGGAATATAAAAACGCCGAAATAAAATCTGTGATTCAAAGCAGTAAAATTAGTAATTTTTCGCCTTCGCATTTCAACCTGTATATTTTCGGAATATGTGGTTCATGCACCAGACGGTTAAAAATGAAGGACAGACATACAAAAATTAAATTGGAACAAAGCAACAAAATATATGAAAGTTGACGTAATATTAGGTCTCCAGTGGGGCGATGAAGGAAAAGGGAAAATTGTGGACGTCTTGACGCCATCCTACGACATTGTCGCTCGTTTTCAGGGCGGTCCAAACGCAGGTCATACTTTGGAATTTAATGGACAGAAATACATCTTGCGCTCCATACCATCCGGCATTTTTCAGGGTGGCAAGATCAATATCATTGGAAACGGTATGGTTATAGACCCTGCTTTATTCAAAGCAGAAGTAGAAGCTCTGGAAACATCCGGTCACCCTTTGACCGACCGTTTGTATATTTCACGAAAAGCGCATCTGATTCTGCCTACTCACCGTTTGCTCGATCAGGCGTATGAAAAGCAAAAAGGAAATGAAAAAATAGGTACTACCGGAAAAGGGATTGGTCCTGCCTATACCGATAAAATCAGCAGGAATGGACTTCGGATTGGCGATATAGAGCATAATTTTGACGAAAAATACAAACAGGCGATAGCGCGTCACGAAACAATTTTACATTCAATGAATTTCGAATACGATTTGAAATCTTTGGAAAAAGAATGGTTTGAAGGCATTGACTGTATCCGTAGATTTAAATTAATCGACAGCGACCATTTTATCAACAATGAACTGAAAAAAGGCAAAAAAGTATTGGCTGAAGGCGCTCAGGGAACGATTTTAGATATCGATTTCGGCTCCTATCCGTTTGTCACTTCTTCCAATACGGTAAGCGCCGGCGCCTGCACGGGTTTAGGCGTTCCTCCTTCTGCCATAGGAGAAGTTTACGGTATTTTCAAAGCCTATTGCACACGGGTAGGAAGCGGTCCTTTCCCCACAGAATTAACCGATTCTACAGGAGATAAAATGCGTGAACTGGGACATGAATACGGTTCGGTTACCGGAAGACCTCGCCGTTGCGGCTGGATCGACCTGGTTGCCTTGCGTTATTCCATTATGATAAATGGCGTTACTCAATTGATTATGATGAAATCGGATGTATTGGACGATTTCGATACTATTAAAGCATGTGTGGCTTACGAAATTAACAAGGGGGCATCCCCCCTTGCTGAAACAACATGCCCTCCTGTCGAAACGGAAGATTTTCCATTTGAAATCAACGAATTGGTAAAACCTGTATTTGTTGAACTTCCCGGATGGAAAACCGGTATGGCGGAAATGAAGTCGGAAGATGAATTTCCAGAAGAATTTAATGCATGGCTGTCTTTTATCGAAGAAGCATTAGGCGTTAAAGTTAAAATGGTGTCGCTTGGTCCCGACCGAGAACAAACCATTGTTCGTTATACGGAATAAATTATAAATACATATAAAAATTTTATTAACTATGGGTGGTGGATATTGGATTTTAATTATTGGAATTGGACTGGCAAGCTGGTTAGTTCAATGGAATTTGAAACGTAAATTTGCAAAGTATTCCCAAATACCTTTAAGCAATGGAATGACCGGCAAAGACGTAGCCGAATTAATGCTTCGTGAAAACGGCATTACGGATGTTCAAGTACAGGCAACGGGCGGGATGTTAACGGATCATTACAATCCCGCTAACAAAACGATTAATTTAAGCGACGATGTTTATTCCACTTGCAGCGTTGCTGCCGCCGCTGTAGCGGCACACGAAACCGGACATGCTCTTCAACATGCCCGGGCGTATGCTCCTTTGAAACTGCGGTCGGGATTAGTTCCGGTAGTCAGTTTCTCCAATCAGTGGGTAAGCTGGTTGTTATTAGGCGGAATCATACTGATGGGTAATGGAAGCCGGTTTGGTTTTACAGTTTTAGCAATTGCCGTAGCCCTGTATGGACTGGTTATGTTATTCAGTTTTGTTACCTTGCCGGTAGAAATCAATGCCAGCCAACGTGCTTTAGCATGGTTAAGCAGGTCGGGAATCACCAATTCCTACAACGACGAAGCGGCAAGAGACGCCTTGAAATCTGCGGCTTACACTTACGTTGTCGCTGCTGTTGGCGCTTTGGTTACTTTTCTTTATTATTTAATGATTTTATTGGGCGGAAGGAGAAATTAATCTTTTGAACAAAATAAAATTAAAAATACTGGGCATTACTTTCAATCAGGTTCAAGCAGGCGCTTATGCCATGATTCTGGCAGAAGAATATGGGAATCGGAGAGTTCCGATTATTATCGGAACTCCTGAAGCCCAATCTATCGCTATTTTTCTTGAAAATCTCCGTCCTCCGCGTCCGCTTACGCACGATTTGTTTGTTTCTTTCACTCAGTTGCTGAACTTTACCTTAAAAGAGGTCAATATAAGCAAATACGAAGGCGGCGTTTTTTATGCCGAACTTATTTTCAGCAATGGAGAGAAAGACGTCTTTCTGGATGCCCGCACCTCAGATGCGATTGCTTTAGCCATTCGTGCGAATGCTCCCATTTACATGTCCGGCAAAATCATGAACGAGGTCGCTATTGAAATTGATGATGATGATTTCAACGATTATCAGGATGAAACGTCTCAACAACAAATGGTGTCATTAGATAATTTGAGCGGAGAAAAACTTCAAAAGTTATTGAACGAGGCTATTACGGCAGAAAATTATGAAAAGGCGTCTTATATCAGAGACGTTATTAAGGAGAAAAATAAAGGGAAAACATAAAAAACGAAGAAACAGGGCGCGCCCTGTCTCTACTTGTCATTTCCTTTTCAATTGCAGTATAGGCAATACACTTTCCTTGTGAGACAGTTTAATCGTTCCTTTTACATTTTTCGGTTTACTTATTATCGTCTGAGTTTTTCCTGTTTTTAAATTGGGTTGTTCTGCTGGAGGACAATAGAATGCAGTTGAAAAAACTTCAGAATTATCAGAGAGATTAATCTCTCGATGCGTTTCTAATACAGGATAGCGGTATCCTTTTACATACCATTTATAGATGGTATACTCTTGTATTTGTTCAGATACAACTGTAATAGCGCCTTCAATCGCATCAGGATCATCTTGTATTGTTTTTACATATTTTATTCGCAACGCATTCGCATACGTTCCGGCTGGCAATACAATGGTTCCATAACCGTCTGCTTTTATTTCTTTATAACCTTTAGTCGCACCCGGTACAGTCCCAGAATACAGGTTTGTACTTTTGTAATCACTTTTATAATAAGTATTGTAATAGGAAGGATATATCTCTTCAGCGGGTTTTGGATTATAATCTAAGATAGTAGCAGGATTTTCATGGCCAACTTCTAACAATTGATTGTCTTTTATCTGGAAATAATACATTGTTCCGTATTGAGTACAGACAATGAGACTATTCGGCGGCGTTTGGCTTATATCAAACCTGCTATTTCCCATAATATATGTAGTACCATCGAAAGGAGGTTCTGTATATGTTACTTGATAGTCATTATTGGTAAACTGCAAATGGCTGAAGTCCCAAGTAATATTCTCTCCTGCACTGCCGGGGTCAACATATTCAACCTGCCTTTTCAGGAGTTCATCTCCGATGTGAGGCGCATTGTCTCTTTCATTGATTTGATAGTTATCACTGAAAACAGGTATCAAACCGCTTTGTCTTACAATAATCTTTATTGATTTTGAGCCTGCGCTTATTATTACATTTGCACTTCTGCTGGCTTCATTATTGTTTTCAGCTATATTTAAAGTTAGAGATTCATTCTCAATACCGGAGTTTTTATCTAATGCGACCCATTCAGAGTCAGAATATACAGCCCATTTTGTGTTTGACCGTATCATTACCTGTCTTATTGCTGCATCACTATAGGCGCTTACTTCGATAGTTTCAGGATACGATGCAGTTAAGTCCATATTAGAAAATTGTAATATTATATCTAATGCTTCCTGCTTTAACATTAATTCTGCTGTTTTACTTCCCGCCTTCACATGAACGATCGCTTCCCGCTGGGCATCAATATAATTCTTCTCTGCAGTGATTGTCACAGTCGTACTTTCATTTCCTTTGTTTGCAGTGAATGTGCACCATTCCGGAATATTATTAATAGTCCAAGCCTCATTAACCGTAATATCAAAGGAAATTGATTCGGTTCCGGGTTCAGCCGGAAACACAATTTCGGTTTTAGATAGCGATAACGTAACATTTTTCCCTAATTGTCTGATTCTTAATTCCACACTTTTATCTTTAATAGATATTTTAATGGTAGCCGAACGTTCATCCTCTGTTGGATTTGCTTTTGCAGTTATTGTTATTTTTCGATTCCCTTTTCCATTATTTGAATCTATATTAAGCCATTCGGGAATCTGGGTTATAACCCAAGCTTCATTAGATTCAATAGTAAAAGACTGCGTTTCTTCGTTTGCAGAAAATACAATATCTGTAGTGGATAACTTCAATACAGTTTCAGGTTCTCTATCAGGCGAGCATGCAAAGAAACAAATTGCAATGCAAGCGAATAAAATTCTTTTCACGGATTAATCTTTTTTATGTGAATTAATAATGCAAAGGTATAAAATTATTTTGTATATATTACATGTTGCAGACATTAAACAAATAAAGACGTTGCATGCAACGTCTTTATTTTTCTTTCATTAATTGCCCCTTCATTGATTACCGCGATTCCGCCTGCGTTCTTCCACCCATTTCTTATAAGCCTGAATTTGTTCATCGGTTAAAACTTTTTCATAAGCTTCTATCCGCAACGCGCCCAGCTTTTGCATGTCTTCGCGTATCAAAGAAAAATCGCCATTGGCTTTTTCCCTCAATTTAGCCTGCGCCTTTGCAAATACCAGATTAATTGAATCAACCGGCGCAATTTGTTCGGGAGTCAAATTTAATTCAGTTTTCATCCGATCAGTCATCAGCTTAGCGCTTTCTTCCGGAGTACGATTGTTTCCCGGTTGTGCCAAAGCGAAGCCGGAAATAGCAAACGAACATACAACTACAAATAATAACTTTCTCATATTTACCAATTTTTAAGTAATACAAATATTATTTTTTAATACACTGTTTTGATTCAAAAAACCGGAAAAAGTTTAATTATTTCAATTATTTCAACGCTTCCGAGCCTCCTATTATATCAAGAATTTCGCTGGTAATTGCCTGTTGACGCTGTTTATTGTATTGAATCGTCAATTCATCCAGAATCTCATCGGCATTGTCGGTAGCAATTTGCATGGCAACAGTTCGAGCCGCCTGTTCTGCAGCCGCAGAATCCAAAAGGATAGCATAAATTTTACTCCGCAATGAACGGGGAATCAATGAATTTAACAGCGTTTTCCTGTCCGGCTCAATAATATAATCTGTTGGTACAGCTTTGGATTGCATCTGCTTCGACAAGTCAATCGGTAAGAACGGCTCTTCAGTAGGTATCTGAATGGCAGTGCTTTTAAAATGATTGTAAAGCAAATCCACTCTGTCTATTTTATTTGCGAGAAAATCATCCATTAAGCTATCTGCTATTTCTTTTGCGCCATCGAAAGTCGGTTTATCCATTAATGAAGTATAACTTCCTCTGATTTCGACCGGAAGCGTCAATTTCCGGACGGCGCTTTCTACTTTTTTCCCAACAGGATAGATGGTTATTTCACACTTTAATTCCGTATATTTGCCTATCCATTCGTGTAAAAGACGGATGATATTGGAATTGAATGCGCCGCATAAACTTGAATTGGAAGAGAGGACAACAATTGCCACCCGCTGCGTTTCCCGTGTTTCAGAAAAAACGGATGAGAAGCTATCCTCGCTGTATCCGGATAGAAAATCATTCAAAATATTCGTTAAACGCAGCTCGTATGGCAAAAATTGCTCAATCTGGTACTGCGCTTTGCGAAGTTTAGCGGAAGCAACCATTTTCATCGCCGAAGTAATTTTCTTAGTCGATTTTACTGAAGCAATGCGTCCTTTTATTTCTTTTAATGAAGACATGTTTTTTCTATCATTCAGTAATTTTACTTTTTATATGCCGAAGCCAGTTCCGAAGCCGTTTGTGTGAGCAGCTTTTCAACATCGTCATTGATAATTCCTTTCTGCAGCACATCCAATACTTCGCTGCGATATTTCAATTCAAGTCTATCAAGAAATTCTCCTGCAAATTCATTCACCTTTTCTACCGGTACATCAAACAATAATCCTTTGGTTCCAATGTATATAAGGGCGATTTCCTTTTCCACGGGGTAGGGGTGATACTGCGGCTGAATCAATAAAGCGGCATTTTTCTTTCCTTTATCCAACGTCATTCGAGTGACAGGATCCAAGTCGCCTCCAAATTTGGAAAACGCTTCCAGCTCTCGATATTGCGCCTGATCCGTTTTCAGCGTACCTGCAATTTTTTTCATTGCTTTTACTTGAGCAGTTCCGCCGACACGCGAGACCGATATACCGACATTGATAGCCGGACGAATACCGGCATTGAACAGATTGGTTTCAAGGAAAATCTGTCCGTCGGTGATCGAAATTACATTGGTTGGAATATAGGCTGAAATATCGCCGGCTTGCGTTTCGATAATAGGTAATGCTGTCAGCGAACCGCCTCCTTTTACCTTGGATTTCAAATTATCGGGCAAATCGTTCATCTGTGCGGCGACACTGTCGTTGTTGATAATTTTGGCGGCGCGTTCCAACAAACGGGAATGCAGATAGAAAATATCGCCCGGATAGGCTTCCCGTCCGGAAGGACGGCGAAGAATCAGCGACACTTCACGGTAAGAAACCGCCTGCTTGGAAAGGTCGTCATAAATAACCAGCGCAGCTCTCCCCGTATCACGGAAAAACTCGCCGATAGCCGCGCCTGCAAACGGTGCATAAAAACGCAAAGCGGCAGGGTCGGATGCCGAAGCGGCAACTATAATTGTATATTCAAGGGCGCCTTTTTCTTTCAGGGTACTTACAATATTGGCAATGGTTGAGCCTTTCTGTCCGATAGCGACGTAGATGCAATAGACCGGTTTTCCTGCCAGATAATTATCGCGCTGATTGATAATGGTATCGATGCCGATAGCCGTCTTACCCGTCTGACGGTCGCCGATAATCAACTCCCGTTGTCCGCGACCGATTGGAATCATCGCATCAATGGCAATAATCCCTGTTTGCAGCGGTTCATTCACCGGCTGGCGGAAAATAACTCCCGGCGCTTTACGTTCCAAAGGCATTTCCAACAATTCGCCGCTGACCGGACCTTTTCCGTCGATAGGCTGTCCGAGCGGATTAATCACACGTCCCAAAAGACCTTCGCCTGTGGGAATCGAAGCAATAAGCCTTGTTCGCTTGACGGTATCGCCTTCTTTGACCTGATCGGTGTGCCCCAATAAAACGGCGCCGACATTGTCTTCTTCCAAGTTCATTACTACAGCCATTTCTCCGTTTTCAAACTGGAGAAGTTCTCCCGATTCGGCATTACTTAAACCGAAAATACGAACCACGCCGTCGCTTACTTGAAGCACAACACCCACTTCTTCAAATTTCACGCGGGTATCAATGCCTTCCAATTGCATTTTCAGTACTTCCGAAATTTCACTTGCTTTTATATCTGGCATAAATAATTGTTTTTTTATTAACGGTGAATTAATTCCAACCGTAATTGATTTAATTGATTTCTTATGCTGGCGTCTAACCGGAG
>JGI20166J26741_11832028_pt1 | contig 9992 bp, 6 predicted proteins | sample TergutCu122P5_FD_26741 | JGI IMG/M metagenome (IMG submission 26741) | reverse complement strand
ACCGCCATGTTCATGTAAGAACACGCTCTGAATATCGCTTCTCATTTACGGACCCAAAACCTGATTGAGCAGGATGTCCTCGAAACTGAAGCCGCTACTTAAGTGCATATTTTTTGTCCGCATTGCTGGTGATAGTGATTTCGTCAGCAGTAAGAGTAGTTTTCCGCACCTCTGTACTGAGTGTATGCTAATTATAAAGTACAGGTCCGCCCATCGTTATAGTCCAAGTGGAACACGGAATGGCTTCCCGTTCTGATAAATGCATCAACAGCATGAACTTTGCTTCAGGTGTTTAGGTTTGCTTTCCGCCCTTCGGTACGTGATGTACAATGTGAAGTATGCCGAGTTATATTCGGTTTGCGTGGAACATGGCGGGCATAGAAATTTGGCTGCACGGGTCATGGCTTGCTGCAAATAAATTTGTTTATTGGTAAGCCCATTGCATCGTGTATTTCCTTCTGGTATTCTGTTTGATTCCTGAGGTATAGCAATGATTATGGTTTTGCTTTATTAATTTCTTAACCCACATATAGAGTGCGCAAAAAGTCAGTTGACACTGGTGTGTCAAGCGACTTTTGCGCAGTCTGTATATTTTCTTAAGTATGCTAGAATTCCATTTATAACAATAATAAGTTAGGTCATTTTGTTTGTGTCTTTTGAGCATGCTTCTTAGTTATTTCTCATTTATGGCAGTTTTATATTGTATAATTGTTGCTTGTTCGTTTAAGATGCCTGTGTTTATGGTTCATTTGAGCATGAAGAGGCCCCCGCTTCCAGGTCTATAATTTTGGCTTCGAAGTGGGAGTGTTGCAAGCCCTAAATACATTTACTACAATATTTGGTTTCATGAATGGTGGGTGGCACACATGACTGTATTTACTAGTGCCGAGAATTGTATTCTATTTTAAATCCAGGTTCTTCATGTACTGCATTATTCATTGCAATTCGTGTCCTGTTTCTGAAATATTCGTTCTCACATTCAGCATCAGTTGTATTCCTGAACTGGACTGGCGTTCGACCATGATGATCATCACTTAACCTTGCATACGTACTCGCAACAACGCGACTATCGGGTTATAACACAACTGACTGACTACTCTGGAATTTGCTTAATAATGAGGGGAAGCTCTTATCTGCTTCCATGCCTTACCGATAATGACTAGCTGTGTTAGACAAGTTCCTTTTTTAGGCCTACATTACAAATGAATGGACGTAGCCGCCAAAATGTCGTATGTAATTTGTATCCCGAAAATGGCAACGGTTTAGTTAATATTCTCCTAGATAATAAACCGTTATAACGAGCCCTTAGTACGGCTTCAGCAAGTGTTTGTCCTTTGACCAACGAGGCCGCGTATCGAAACCTAAGCACTGTTCAAGTATGTTTCGCACACTGTGTTCAGACGGATTAAAAAGTCTAAAGTGTGCTAATGGAAGGTTCTGAACAGTGATGTAGTGTACAAACCCCTACTTTGGCATGCATGTCTGCAATTCAAGAAGAAAAATTACTTGACGCGCAAGTTCTTATTAAGAACGGTGCAGTAAATACAGTCATCCGTTGCGTTGCAGCTTATAGAGTGGGTCATAAGTCACCGTTTTACTTTGTTGATGTCAGAAGCCGCTAATTGCCATACACATCCCGATTTTCGAATTATATACAGTATTGTTCATGACCTATAAACATTATATAATAATAATATTGATATTATTATTGTTACTGTTATAATTGCAAATATCCGCGTAGTGCATGGGGTGCGGTGACCTTATGGCCCATTTTGTACAGCTGTGGCACAGAAAAATATCCGTAAGTGAATTTTATTGTAATTATATGCGTTAAGTGGCCCAGTGCGGTAGTGACGTATTATACGCACACAGTTTTTTTTATTGCTGTCTTTACTTGCCAGCATCCTGTTTTGCATTTCTGGTTAGGAAACCCCTGGATGAATAAGTTTTCCTGGGAGCTGCTTAGCACTGGGCCACTCTTGTCCTACTAAATCGTTAGTGCTTAGTTTGCAGAGCGATTGAGCTTTGGTTACGCCTGGGACAGCCGTAAATGCGGACAGACACTGGACCATCAGGGTGATGCTGGCTCATCAAGGTATGGCGAGGTGAGTGACAATGGTTATGTTTATGTTTTTATCAAGTCGCAGTGTATTGGACAGACGTCATTTGGGGTCTCCACTCACAGCCATTTGGGTGTCCGGTTTCCGCGTGTGATTAGTCCTTGAAGTCCTCTTTCATAAGAACGCTGAACTGTCGCATTGCAAAACGAGTCCCCCCCCCAATTATTCTGTGTTTGGATTGAATGGCCAGTCGCCATAGGCGCTGAACGACCTGTGTGCACGTCAGGACGGAAACAGGAAATAGCCCGGAGTGCGACATCTGTTTACTGCATGGAGTAGAATTCTTGTGCAGCTGATAGTCGCGCGTGTGTCCAAGAAACTCTTGGGCTCCTGTGTACCCCAGACATTCTGTTTATAAGAGACCACTACTGGTCCCTGCTCTTCATCGGTTGAATTCAGTCTGCAGGACAGACACTGCATACAGTTTATTTTTATTTATTTATTTATTTTTGAGGAGGAAATGAGCAGGACTGAGCACTGGAGATGCGGCGGTGTTTATCTCTTTGCAGCAACAGAATTGTCCCTCTACGGCGGGCAGTCCCGCTATAGAGAGAAACGTTCTGTATAATACGGACTGTGATGTACACTTTAAAAAATTAAAATATTAATTAAGAAAATGTGCATGTCGTTGGTTTATGTTGTATAATTATATTACAATGCACGGTGCAAAAAACATAAAACATCTGTATCAGTTTTTCGTTTTAAGAATTGGTATTCTATTAATAACGTTTGGGGCAGTTTTATAAACATCACTGTAACCTGTGTCTTTGATTTATAGGACTGTCATTGCACTCGCCATGACTTGTATAAGCACTGAGTGACACAGAACTTTGCGTACACACACAAGTAGATACGGGAATTCACTGTTCGTAGAGACTATCTGAGCACATGGCGTCTGGCAAAAAGTGGGGTGAAATACTTGCAGCGCCGTTGTTGTGATGCCACCAGAGGTGTCTGCTAAAACCATTTATTAATTTCTGCTTGTAAGTTTCAGATGAAAGCTGTTTGTTACACTCGTAAGTCAGTGTTTCTCAAACTGGGTTCCACAAACGGGTGTAAGGGTTTCTGCGAGACAAAAAATTTGTAAAGCTGGGGGAGTTTTTTTGGCGGTCCTAAATTTGTATGTACTTTTTAAAATTGGTGTGGCGACAATTGACTAATCATTCCGTCACTGATAGCATGCAGTCAGTCGCTGCTTCAATCCAGAAGCTTCCTGATTTTCCAGTCAAGTCAGTCAGCAGAGCTTGCGTTAGAGTCGATGTGTCATGCCAAACGATCAGGTTATCATGGGTTTGGGGTAGCCGCTGATCTTATACATGTGACGAACATAAAAGAAAAACAAACGAAGTGATTTAACCTTTTAAGGACGAAACTGTAGCTGTCTGATTTAAAGACCCAGTCCGTACAGCGCAGTAAACACTCTGCCTTGGTTATAAAAACCGATAAGTTAATGCTGTAAAGAGAAATGAAGCTGTTTGTTCTGAGACCCACCCAAAACACATAAATGCAATGTGGGAATAACACAGAATTTCTGTATGTTAAAGCTGGTGGTACATAAAGTAAGTCTTAGGCTTTAAAAGGTTACTTTTCCGTATGACTTTTTGTGGACAGGTAGGGGGTTTCTCAGTAAGTTTTGTAGCTTTTTTTTTGTAGGGTTCCGTGAGCCGAAATAGAATGACAAGCATGGCTTAACTAATCATTGAAGTGTACCATTTATAGATAATAATGTGTTATTCACAGGGAGGTAATATTGAGGCGCGATGGCGAAGAGCGACTGTTAGCTTCGTCTTGTCTGTCCGCCCGTCTGTGTGTCCGTCCGTACGGCTCCTACTGGACGGATTTTCATGAAATTTGATACAAAAATCTGTCGAGTAAATTCTGTACATGAAGAGCTATTTACATTTATGATCGTATCTCGCTAAATTCTTCTAAGAATGATAAACCTTTGAGACAAAAGTTGTAGAGAAGTTCACAACACGCATTTATGTTATATAAATTTTTCCCCGGAAATCTTGCCTTTTACGAGATAATGTGGAAATTATGGTACAGCCAGACATGCCACAGATGACAATATACGGCGCGTGAGTTTTGCACGCCGGATACCTAAGGCTACAAACACACGCTTAGAATATGTAACGCTTATTGCTCTGCGGCAACGGAGGATACGCGAACGTGCCTCATTGTTGCGTTGTACGTACATTGTGTGTCTGGTTAATCTGCGTATAATCGTTCTTCCTTTGAGGACGTCACGACACACGGTAAATTAGTTCAGATGGAGTGAAGGATTTCTGACGCTCATGATATGGTAGAGATTGATCGCGATCCCGCAAGGTCTGCTCTGTACCCGTCTGCAAAGTGTAGATCTAAGAGAAAGATAGGGGTTTGATTGCTACATGCATTATGCTACATGCATACAGTCAAGTAAATAACAGAACACATTAGCTGACTTGCTTCAAGTGCTTCGCTTGTTTCTGCATAATAAATGTTCATATTTACTAGCGAACAACTTGACAGCAGAGAAATGGTTAAGGAGGAGCAATTTTATGGCATAGTTAAGCAGTAGTATCACTGAGTTCTGCTCTATTCTACGATATTACGAAGCATATAGCGGTAATTCCTTATCGACGTTTCGGGACATCCTCTCGGGTCCCATCGTCAAGAAATTGGCTTTCTTCTTGGATTTCTTGACCCTTGAAGATGGTACCGATAGTTTGTCCCGAAACGTCCGTTGCGTAATATCCCAGAAGAGCGCAAATCTTATCTACATCGCTGCGGAAGACAGAAATTACCCGCGGTGCAATTACTGGCTGTGTTTATGACCTGGACAACAAGGAGTCGAATCCCGACAGGGGCAGATATTGTTCCTGTCGTTACGCAAACCAAGAAGTGCCTTGGGATCCAACCAGGCTGGTCCCCAGTATAGAGAGGGATCTTACCTCTGGGATAATGCTGTCAGACTGAGGGAGACCACTCAGGTACGTCTAGTGCCGAATTGTACCGACTTGTACGTGAACTGTAGAACACAAACCCCAAGGTCGTGAAAGCTAATTAAAGTTCGAAGCATTCGGTTTTAGTTTATTGATTCTCCGATTAACGCAACAGTTTAAATGACTCCATATTCCTTTATTCATCACTTTCACTACTACATGCTTCGACCGGTGGTTGCGGCCATCATCGGCTAGTGCTACAGTTACGTGAAAGGGAATAATTGAGGTAGAGACCTCTCCCTTGCAATTAAAACAAAAGTTTATAATTTTGTTATTATACCAAATAATGGGATAATAAAATGTATACCAGTAAAATTGTTAAAGTAAACAGGTTGCAGCGTACTGGTGACATAAACAATGTGAGTAGTGGGAATACTCTGCGTGCCTGTCGATCGTGGTCGTACACGTTTTGTGTATCTGTAAATAAGTATCTCGTATTCATTTGTATATACAGTTAACTGCATTGCGTGTATTAAAAATTAAAGTTTAAAAGAAAGTCTTGAAGCGTTGTTGAATTAGCAGAAAGAAAAGGGCGGGAGAAGGGAGGATAGAAGGAACACACGGAAAAAGAGAGGAAGGATAGATAACTTTAATAATATGCATTGAAGTGGACTATTATTTGTATATTTTTTCACCTTAATTTTGTAAGTATAGGTTTTGTTTTGGACATTATTTTGCCTCGCATACCACAGAATTTCTTTAATTTCGTCACCATTTTAAACTTGTGAACTTTTAATGTACAAGTACATACATTTAGCAAACGTGAAAGTGTTTCGTGTTCATTCTGCAAGTACAACAGTGGAGACTGCAACAAGAGAAAGCTAGTGATTAGATTTGTTTGATGTTTCAGGTTGCAGTCGTTCATCTATAATTACGTTTCTTGGAAGTTACTAATTCCTAAGGACGGCGGTGTTGGTGAAACTACAAGTTAGAAAAGTGTAACTAGTATAATTAGGAATGTGGAAACAGTGCAAGTGTGAGAGACGTCAGAGACCATGTTGGTGTCACGTGATATTGCAGCGCATATTCGGGTTGTTGGATTTGCACTTGTTATGTCCCTTTCAACTGCTGTGTTTTCAAGGGATGGTTTCAGGTTCCTCAGAAAACTTGTGAAAGTTAAACCCTATTCTTGATTAACGACAACACCACCAAGACCTGCAGGGATTGGGCTTTATGTAGATCAGTATCCCTGGGGGCGAAGTTTTATTGAATTTGTCACTACACAGTGTTACTAAAATTCATCTACCTACAGAGTACAACATCCGGTCACTAATTTGTGAAATTCTTGCCGACATTCAAGTCAGAATATTTTATATTCCTATGTTCTAACCAGAAATCTAAGTATTTAAGTATAGGACGCTGTAATTCTAGTGTTGTTCCTGTGTTGGACGCTGTTGGTCGTCGAAACCAAAGATATGATGGCAGAGGGAGGGGACTTGGTGAGAGTGGCATACGAGGCCTTTCATGACAACACGAAGGAGCGTATTAGTGGTATATGTAGCACAAACTGGAGAGATGAAAAAGAGGCGTACAAAATATTATTCGAAAACTTTAGCGAAGTTACGGCTTGAAAAATTTGTGTAGATGAGTGGATAAAATCATAGTGGGATTTACGTCAGTAGGGCGTGGAGATGTTGACGGGGTTTATCTGTATGAATACAGAGTGCAGCGGCACGCTTGTGTGAACACGGTAGTGAACCTAGGGTTTCGTAATAGGCGGGGAATTCACGGACCGACTGAGCGACCGTTATCTGTTTTAGAAGGATTTTGCTCCATGGAGATTGAGTATTGGTTTTCGACGCTTGCAGCAGCAAGATTTTATGCTGCTACGTTGCATGCGCACAGTACAGATTATGCTGATCACTGTCCTACTTGTTACAAAGAATGCTGTATTGCAGGGGTATCCAATTCGCGAGCTATATTCCTCCCCGCCAAGTTGTGTTATGCAGCCAGTCAGTCACATTCGTAAATTATGAATATACCTGGGCACTGTTTCGAATTGTGACGTCGCTTAGAACTCGAACAGTCCAAGAGGTCGTGCATTCCTGTGGCATGTCATCAGCGGGTTTACGCCGCGTTGATCCTGTTTGGCCTAGAAGCTCACGTTTTGGTCAGCTATAGGCTACACGACTGTACGGCAACCTTTCGTAACACAAGGGCTATTTGTAAACCTCAAAACCCTGCGCAGGCAGCAAACCAGTTGTTAAGAGTAGAAGTCTTATTTTTTCAAGGAAATTTTATTCTAGATAAAGTGATAAAGAGACTAAAGTTTGAATTACAATTAATTAATGATTAGTACTATTGCATTACAGTTAATATCTGAATTAATTACAATTTTATTTTTAGGTCTTGATTATTTTGGAAGGGTGAAATACCGTCGGCAGGAGACTTGCCCAGTTTCTTTGTCACTATTTTTTTAAAAGAAATGTACAATATTTTATTACATAATTGACACTCTTGTACGTACTGTTTTTATAAGATCACGCTTAAAGCTGGAAGACTAAGAGGGATGGTGGCACTTGCCACTGTGATTTTTCTTGCTCCACCAACTGTGTAGTATCCAAAATACGATGCTTGCCCTTGCAGTCTGCACAGAGCCCGTTACAATTTAACTGTTATTCAGTAAATTTTTCTGTGTGTGCGAAGATCACCACCCCACTCGCCTATGGGGGAGCATATTTTAAAGTGTGTTCGGGTCCATTCACCTGACGCGTAGGTCAGTCGGGCGGGCCGCGTGTTCCCCATCATTTGGCTACATTGCACCCAGCCTGTAACAGTGAGCCACGTACCCGTTTTACATTTATATCTGACGCGTGGTGGAAAGGCGGAGGATTGAATTCCTGACGTTGCGAGCCAGTGACTGACAGAGTTATCTGTTCGTGGTTTTCCGCGTTCGAATCTCATCCCTGAGACCGGTCCCTTGACGGGCTTATTCGTAATAGTATTCTTGATTTATTACTCCCAGCCCTTGTTTTGCGCCCAAGTTGCGTTTCTGAGAAAGAGGGCGCAAAAAAAAATATTTCCTTCAGAAATAAGGGGTTAGCGTAATAGACCGCAAGCAGCCAAGGGGCCTTAACCGAAACTGAGAGAGCGGAAATTGGGAAATGTAAACCGGCAAGGGACGTTAAAGCAACCCCCCCCCCCCGAAGGGGCGTACAACAAAGGCTGGGTGTATTTTATTATCCTGTTACCTGACGTTATAAAATTTAAACGTTTGTTGAGACGATCGACAAAAGTTGATCAACGTGGAGCATTATGTGACGAATTTATTGGTCAGTAACGCCAGCAGTGTTCGTGGCAATTTTAAAGAGTGCGGATTGCTACGGCAGTTGAATTCCGCAGTGTTGTCGGCAGTTCCAAGCAAGTTGGACACACTGCACGTTATGTTGTCCTTCTGTGTGACTGACATTCCCTTAAAATATTCTTATTTTGGCAAGTTCGTGTTTCGTGGATTTAGAAATGTAAGGCAGTCCTGCTGTAACCATGAACTGAATTATGAGCAAAAAGGACTTGAAATGGAGGAGGTGTAGGATTGATGTAATTATGGTTTATTTAAGGACGTTGCGAATAGCTGTATAGCGTCGGACGGCGGGATGGTTAATGTATAAGGGTTGTATTTTTTTATTATTAAACGATCGGCGCTTAATTACAATAACACCTAGTCTTAAGACTAACACGCTGTTTTGCTGTGACTTAAATTGCTAAATTAATATTAACTTCAGGTGTCGCCCAGCGGTTCTACCTGTTTAGTTTTGTTTGCTTACACATTGTCTTTTCCTTTGTTGGCGGTGATTACATAAAGGGCCCCATACACCCTAAGTTAAACTGTGTAAAAAACTACACGAAAAACTGAACTGAATGTTCTCCGGCACAGCACAGGTTTCCCATCAGATCTGTCAGTTTTTATTTCAGTTCTGGGTTTCTTCTTGTGCGTGTGACTATGATGGATAAAAACAAGGCTCTCGTTTGCTGTTTGCTAGCCACATCGTCTATAATGTTATCCGAAAAGAAGAAAAGAAAGCGTAAAATGTGGAGTAAGAAGTGGTATTTGAAAAGGAATATATCATGCGATGCTCATATGCTGAATGAACTGCTAGAGTTGAGTGCCTTGAGATGATGCCATCGTGGTGTCGGCAGATAAACTGAGGAAACTGTGGGATTCCCTGAGTGAACTGCGCATTTCTGTGTGTGAAAGACGACTGAAAATGACAGTTCTGAGGGCTGCGCTATTGCCTGTCAAAGCCGCGCAGTTTACTCGATTTTTCCGTCAGGTATGACGTGACACAGTAAAATCACTCAGTTTAACTGAGAATGTATATGGAGCTTAAGGGTTGTATGATAAATAAGCAGACTGTACGCACCGCACAACATGATGACCGGGTTATATGGCATGTTCCCATGGAAGCTGAGATAGGCATCCCACACTTTCACGAAGAATGGTTTACATTACACATAACCCGACAATACACTTTGTCCGCTTATTTATCAAACAACCTTTATATAATGAGTGTCCAGGGAACTGAGGTCCTTTCTCCAGAACTCTGTGACAATGTGACTTCGAATTGTTATTTAATACCTGCACCGACAGTCTGTAGAATGGCTGATAGGACGAGGAAGGCAAGGGGAAGGATTGCTGTATCTTACGTGTAATTAATTTTCTTCCCGCCACACAGAGACAACGTTTCAGACTCATGAAACCAAACATGCAAAATTACCGTCATCATTTGATACACCACCTGTTTTGAATGTAGACAGTGTTGTGAGTTCTCACACTGAATACTAATGTTTTTTTTTCTTTTAAGAATTTATTCCTTTCCAAGTATATTCAGTAACCTTATTTAATGTAACGTCTTAGTACTCAGTTTTGTACTTCGATCGTTATATT
>JGI20166J26741_11831917_pt1 | contig 9993 bp, 10 predicted proteins | sample TergutCu122P5_FD_26741 | JGI IMG/M metagenome (IMG submission 26741) | reverse complement strand
GTTAAGAATTTAAATACTTGTGTTGCGTCTGCGGTCTGATCAGTCTGAGATCATGGCTCTTTTTATGGTTTTTAAAATGTGAATAAATACACTTTTCCTTTTTGTGGGGTTGTCTTAGATTACAGCTGTCTTGCATTCGGGTAAATAAGCTAATTATTTACAATGTTTGCACTTTCCAGTGACAAATTAAACTGAATTAAAATACTTAACTCAAAGAAATAAATGAAAAAATTTAATTTCCATTGCTGCAGTTACCCATTTATTTGAGTTCTACATGGTGTTCACATACATTTGCATCAACAGAAGAAAATGCAGCACACAATGAATAGAAATTCTGCAATGAATGATCTTTTTCACCCCACCCAGGAGCAAGGGTGGTGGTGGTGGCCTAGAATATTTTGACTGCTGAATACTTGTAGCACACTAACCCTCATTCAACATGTCTGGATAGCACACCATACTACACCTTTTTCTAGGATGCTCTGATGGGGCAACAAAGTGCTATGACATTGGCCAGTCCAGGATTTCCAACATGTGGCAGTTACAGGATTAATCTGAGGAATGCCAGCTTCATTTCTTTTCCTCCAAGGCAATTTGTAAGTCATTCATGCACTTCCATAAACCCTTTCTAATTCCCAAACCTAATGAACCACACTAAAGTTTTTAACCCCATTTTTAAGCTGATCATAAACTAAACAATGCACACGGACACAGAGCTCTAAGGTTTCCTTTTTCAGGTGGAATCCCCAGTTTATATCATGTGAAACACATATGCAAAATTAACACAGAAATAAAGACAACACAAAATGCTGTCATTCCCTCACCCAACAGACGACCTGGAAGTAATGACGTGCAAAACGAGGCACTATCGTAACATTTACCTGGAGGGACTGAAGAAAAGCATGAAAAGCTTCAGTAAGATAGCCAAGTGTCAGACAAGATACCAGTTTCAAGCATTATCACTATACCAACCCGTTGAATGAACAAGGTTAATGGGTGGCTGAAAATGATGGTAGAAATATCTGTTCACACACCTCCTGTTTTCAAGGTTGACAAGGTAATATGTATGACCTATACCATCAAAATGTTTAACATCCAGCAACCATACAACAAACTGTAGTCCTAACTTCCCTGTATAGGAGATGTCGATGCCACAATAAAAGGAAACAATATTCCCAATTAAATCTTCAAATACAATGTGCTGGAGGATTCAGACCAATTCAATTAAAGTGCATGTTGCAATGACATACTACCCTGACCCAGATTAGTATGAAAACCTGTATTTCACAGAATCTGAAAAATTACACAAGTAAATACAATACATTTTGTATCAATTTGTTAAAACTGAATGGTGAATGCCAAATGCATGCACTTTACAAGAGAAATGTAACCAATTAAAATGAGTTTCAACTCAGTACACAAATCAAACCAATTTTCAAATAAAGTTAACATTCTTGTACAGAATGTATAAATTCAGTAGTGTACTTGCCCTGCCCACAATTCGAGTACCCAACTAACGCTTACTCAGCACTTGCTTCATTCACCGAGACAGGGAATGGCTGCGTTCTCGTCCCTCGTCGCCTGCAGCACAGAAGTCATCTAATCGTTGGTGTGGTGGAAGTTTGTCAAAGAATGGATGGTGCAAAGCCTCCCCCAGAGTAAGGCGTGAACTAGGTTCATACTCTAACATGCGAGCTATCAGATCAAATAGCTGGCGATGGTCATCATCATCTGCATTCTGGTATCTCTGTAACACAAAAACACTCCTCTACTGTTTACACTTTCTAACTGGAGAAGGGAGCACAAAATACCAGCAAACACAACTAATGCTGTCAATTTTTTTCTTCCCTCCAAACAGAATACAAAAAACAACACGATTTGCAAGAATTCAAGTATTTTAATGAACTTACATGCAGGGGCTTGCAATTTTCACGAACATATCGACCAGCAGAACTCTTCTCATCCCAGTCCAACTTCCCATGGTAAAAGTACTTGGTCTTGGTTTTCCTTGCCATTCTACAGAAACAAGTTTCAGATGTTATAATACATACTGAAAGAGCAAATAAATATCTATCACATGTCACAATTTTAATGTAAAATATATCTAGCACATCAACATGTGTTACTGAAGTTGTGTGTTCATACAACACCTGAACGTTAGCTTTCTGATATAAAGAAACAGACGGACCAACTGTGACAGTTTAATGGCATCAAGTGAAAGTGTAAAAAACCTTTCAAAGCAACAGACATTGAAGAGAGCTTGAAGTAGCGCAACTGGATGTGTTAAGGAAAACCTGTCACTGGACCTGTGGTAGCTGACAAAGCTAGTCTTTTTATAAGAAAATGAAAGTGCACAATCCCAGACAGCTGGTTATGAAATTTTGAAAACCAGCAGCTGAAGGATATATCCAAACAGAATACTCCTCTGATTAACATACAACACAGGCACTGTAATTATACTGTAACATTTAGGCATGTTTGTGTAACCACTGTTGCTGTAGAAAAGCGATAAGTATTACATATTCTGAGTATGTGTCTGTAGCCTTAGTTATCCAGCATGCAAAGCACATGCGCTGTATTATACTGTCATCTGTGGGCTGTTTGGCTCTAGCACATTTTTCCACATTATCTCACAAACGGCACGATTTTGGGGGGGGGAAACTCACTGAATAAAAACTGTGTGTTCTGACTTTCTCTACAACTTTTTTTTTAAACATTTCTTATTCTGACAAAAATTAAGCCAGATTTTATCATAAATGTACATAGGTCTTAATGTAAATTACCCATTTTTCTGGTCAGATACTAACTAACCTTGAATTTTCTTAACAGATTTTCAGAAAATCGTCACAATATCAAAGTTCATGAAGATCTGTCCACTGGGAGCCAAGATGTTCCATGCAGGCAGGCAGACAGACAGGACAAAGCTAATAGTCACTTTTCACAGTTTGCAAACACACCTAAAAATTACCATTATAAACTCAGGTCAGTATAGGTACTAACTTATAATCTGGTGCCTGTAGGTCCAGCATTACACGAATTCTACAGTAGCTGCTATATACAACATGTAAGTTGTGGACGCACTGTTAAACTGTTATTACAATAAATGTCTTGCTACAGGCCATACTCATAATAATTTCCACTGCACATCATTATAACGCCTGTTCTCCAAACCTTAAACCATACTGTGTATGTCAAACTACGTTATGTATCCTTTCAGTGCAAAGGTGCACGAATTTGCCATATATCTAGAACCTCAAAATTCTAGGCACCAGAAAGTTGACATGAAGCAAGTTCTATGCTGAGGACAAACATGTATTAGGCGCCACCTTACAAAATTTAGTCACCTGGACAACCTGGCTCCTGGAACATGTGCACCCCCATTTTAGTGACAATGTCACAAAAGTTCCAACAAACCCACATAAATATTTACCTGTGTGGAATAGGCCCAAGAATCCTTTCCATCATGGCCAGGTGCTCTCTGTTATCATGGGTTTGGAATAACGTTATACCAAGGTACAATTCAAATATTATACATCCAATGGACCAAACATCACATGGTTGTGACCATCCTAGCTCTGAAATACAAACAGATTATTACTTAGGCTGTATGGAAGCTCAGCATATGTACACAGATATTTGGCAAGTTTTCTAACCTCTGTATAATCATTAAGTGTAAGTGAACAAATTCTGTTCAACTTTTTTTTATTAACAATAAAAATATAACCTCACCACAGTGTTATACCAGTGCAACATGGCATACACTTGTAACAGTCATCAATGTGTGTGCACTTCACATCATAAAAGGCATTTTTTAATGCTCAACTGCTAAACGGAAAAAAAGTTGATACATATTTTTGTTGGGTGCAACAGGGGCCATCACATGTTGGAAAAACTGCAATGTTTAGCCTGTCCATTACATATAGCAAGTTTCTCACGGAAAAAGTAGGTTAAGGAATAGCAATGTGTATAAAGTGGCAAAGTGAGAAGCTCCTCGAACTTTAACACATCAACATAAACTTTTGTTAGATATTCTATTTCAAAAATGTTAGCTTACCAAGAATGACTTCAGGTGCTCTGTAATGCCTTGTAGACACAATGGTACTATGGTGTTCATGGTCAAAAGTTGCACTGCCAAAATCGATCAACCTTACATCCGTCCTTTTCACACGTCTAATATCTCGTTTCTGCAGAAAGGTGGGAAAAAAAAAACACCATACAAGAATCATATAAACCCTGGTTTCTCACAATATGGTAGGTATATCACTATTTTGACACAAACCACCATTCACAGTTAAGCAGCCTTAATAAAAATCTACACAAAAAGGACAAAAACATTAAAAAATAAATAAATCAAAAGCCACATATATTTGCCGATATGCAGCATTGCTGGTAACATAATGTAACTCATCCCCACTATCAGTCAATTTTTTAATAAACACAAAAACATGATGGTGGTAAACTGAAATTGTTAAATTTAATTTAGTGGCATGATATGATATAAACTGTTGATTTATTTACATACACATTTAGTAAGAGCTAAAAAGATTAGACCGTCAACATGGCATGGCACATCCACAGATTGCAGATGGAGGAACAGCCTCTAATATGGTGGGTAGCTGCCAATATATTGAATAAGCAGTCACGGACAACCAACAAGGGGTGGATCTCCAGCTTGGCAGCTGGGTGAGGTGCTAACAACTTCTCACTATAAAAACGTATCTTGTTACAAAATGTTCAGAGAAAGCCTCAGACCTGGACTTATACTTTGGTACAACCTAAGCAATGAAAAAGGGGCATGACATATGGTACTTGGAATGTTAGGAGCCTGTATGGGGCAGGTACACTTACAGCAGCAGCCAGGGAATTAGCAAGATATAAATTAGATTCAGTGGTTGTAGAGGAGGTTATTGGGGACAAAGTGTGTGCAGTAAGAGCACGGGATTATAATTTTTTTTATAAAGGAAGAAATGAATATCAATTGGGAAGAGGATTCTTTGTAGACCACAAAAATGTATTAGCAGTTAAGAGGGTGGAGTTTGTTAGCGATGTGATTTCATATTTAGTTCTGAGAGGTGGATGGAGTAACATCATTGTTCTGAATGTTCAAGCACCAAGTGAGGAGAAAAGTGATGATTCAAAAGACTGTTTTTATGCGGAATTAGAGAAGGTTTTTGATAATTTTCTTAAGTACCATATGAAAATTCTATTAGGAGATCTTAATGCAAAAGTGGGGAGAGAGAATATCTTCAAACCGACAATTGGGAATGAGAGTCTACATCAAGATAATAATGATAATGGTGTTAGAATAGTAAACTTTGCCACGTCAAAAAATCTGGTTGTTAAGAGCACAATGTTACCACACTGAAACTTTCTTAAGTACACCTGGACCTCTCCTGATGGGAAGACTCAAAACCAGATCGATCACATATTGATAGACCGAAGATGGCATTTGAGTATACCATATGTATGAAGTTGCAGGGGAGCCGACTGTGATACTGATCACTATCTGGTGGTTGCAAAAGTTAGGGAAAGATTGGCAGTAAGTAAACAAGCAGCACAGAAATTAGACAGGGAAATATTTAACCTCGGGAAGCTAAATGAGCTGCAGGTTAGTAAACAGAATCAGATTGAGATTTCAAACAGGTTTGCAGCTTTGGAGAACTTAAGTGATGGCGATGACATAAATAGGGCTTGGGAGAATTAAAGAGGATATCAAAACCTCAGCTAAAGAGAGTCTAGGTCTACATGAATTGAAGCAGCATAAACCATAGTTTGGAGAAGAATGTTTACATTTCTCAGATCAATGGAAGCAGGCTAAAATGCAGTGGGTACAGAGACCAAGCAAAAGCAGTGTAGATAATCTGAACAATGTAAGATGTGAACCTAGCAGACATTTCAGGAACAAAAAAAAGGCATATCTGAAAGCTAAAATTGAGGAACTTGAAACTAATAGTAAGATCAAAAATATTAGGGACTTGTATAAGGGTAGTAATGATTTTAGAAGGGTTACCAGCCTAGAACTAGTATAGTAAAGAATGAGAAGTGTGAATTGGTTTCACACTCCCACAGTATTTTGGTTAGGTGGAGGAACTATTTCTCCCAGCTTCTGAATGTACATGGGATTAATGATGCTAGGCACAGAGAATTACATACAACAGAACCACTGGTGCCTTAGCCAAGTGCCTTTGAGGTTGCGCTGGCTACTGAAAATTAAAATTCACAAATCACCAGGTACTGACCAAATCCCAGCAGAATTGATTCAAGCAGGGGGTAGAACAATTTGCTACGAGATCCATAAACTTATTATTTCTAGTTGGAATAAGGAGGAATTGCCTCAGGAGTGGAAGGAGTCGATCAATGTACCTATCTATAAGAAGGGTGATAAAACAGACTGTAATTATTATAGGGGCATATCACTTTTACCAACTACATACAAAATTTTATCCAACATCCTGCTGTCAAGGTTAACTCCATATTCAGAGGAAAATACTGGGGATCATCAATGTGGATTTTGACACAACAGGTCAACTACTGTTTATATATTCTGCATACGTCAAATACTTTAGAAAAAATGCATCAGCTCTTTACAGACTTGAAGAAGGCTTATGATTCAGTTGGGAGGGAGGTCTTGTATAATATTCTCAATGCGTTTGGTATCCCCATGAAACTGGTTAAGGCTAATAAAAATGTGTCTAAATGAAATCTATAGCAGAGTCTGGGTAGGCAAGCATCTGTCTGACATGTTTCCTATTAGAAATGGTTTGAAACAAGAAGATGCTTTATCGCCACTGCTTTTCAACTTTGCTTTAGTGTATGCTGTTAGGAGGGTTTAGATAAACCAGGATGGATTGAAATTAAATGGTACACATCAGCTTCTGGTTTAGGCTGATGATGTTAATATATTGGGAGGAAGCGTACATACTATAAAGGAAAACGCAGAAGCTTTGGTAGTGCTGAGTAAGGAGACTGGACTAGAAGTAAATGGTGATAAAACTAAGTACACGGTCATGTCTCGAGATCAGAATGCAGGACAAAGACATAATATAAAGATAGATAATAGCTACTTTGAAAGTTTGGAAGAGTTCAAATATTTGGGAACAACCTTAACAAATCAAAATTCTATTCAGGAAGAAATTAAGAGCAGACTGAAATCAGGGAATGCTTGCTATCATTTGGTGCAGAATTTTTTGTCTTCCAGTTTGATATCCAAAAATTTAGAGATTAAGATATACAAGACTATCATTTTGCCTGTTGTTTTGTATGGGTGTAAAACATGGTCACTCACAGTGAGGGAGGAACATAGGCTGAGGGTGTTTGAAATAGGACATTGAGGAGGATATCTGGGCCAAAGAGGGACAAGGTGACAGGGGAGTAGAGAAAACTACATGAGGAGGAGCTTAATGATCTCTACTCCTCACCCAATATCGTTTGGGTGATAAAATCAAGAAGAATGAGATAGGCGGGCCATGTAGCGCATATGAGGGACAGGAGAGACATATATAATGTTTTGAAGGAGAGACACATATAGTGTTTTGATGGGGAACATGTGGGAAAGAGACCACTTGGGAGACCCAGGCATAGATGGGAGGATAATGTTAAGACTGATCTTCAGGAAGTGGAATGTAGGGGTATGAACTGGATCAAGTTGGCTCAGGATAGGGACAGGTGGTAGTAACTTGTGAATGAGGAAATGAACCTTTGGGTTCCATAAAATGAAGGGAATTTCTTGACTAGCTGTAAACTGGTTAGATTCTCAAGAAGGACTCTGCTCCATGGAGTAATTAAGTAAGTAAATAGATTGTAAAAGATTACCTTTTTACTGTTGTAGCAAATTTCAAAGTCAGAGTCCACAAACAGAATGTTTTCTGGTTTGAGATCAGTATGGGTCAATTTGTTATCATGAAGAAATTTGACAGAATAGCACAACTGGTAAGCAACATGACGAACAGCTTCCAGTGGGTAGGGCTGGTAACTATTATCCTTCTGAAATACATAACAAAAAACTTTATTATTATTTCTATAATTTCTTCTCACACACAAAACTGACCGACATTAGAATGACACAGAGCAATCTACTCTTCTCTTTTCATAGATGTAATTACGTAATTAATTAATTAATTCAGTTATTTACTATTATGCCCTCCTTGTCTGATATACATACATACACATATATGGCCAGTCATGTCTGTCCTTCCACAAGTTTCTTGAAGAACAAGTGGATAAATTTTGATACTGGAGATTGTCACAGAAAATGTCAAGCCCTGCTCATTTCCATTTTTATCTAACAATTTTAACAGCTGCTGTCCATAAAGATGTACTTGCATTTCTGTGTTTATGCAGCTCCTATTATGGTCTGAACTGAAGCATGTTTGACACTGTGTGTCATTTAAATTTTATGTACAAAACAGAAATATGCTTCTGCAGACAGTTCACGTTTCCCTATATCTTTGCAACAGTGCTACAACCAAGTGTAACAGCAACTGAGATTACCAAAAACTAGCTATACACACATATTCAAAGCTAAACTTAATCCTCCCGATGTCACCAATACAATTCCGGAGAATTCATACTGTTGAAGTGCAAATCATGTGAAAAGAAATTATGTACATTGCAATACAGACTACACCTTTCCTAGACTGGGGCCTGGGCTGGTGTAGTGGTTAAGGCGCTGTGCTACTACTCGGATAGTCCCGAGGTCGATTCCCGGTGGTGTCACTGGATTTTTCAGTGACATATTCCTTCTGACCATACCATGGCCCTGGGGTCAACTCAGCCCCTAGTGAAAATGAGTATCAGGAACATTTCCTGGGGGTAAAGGCAGCCAGTGCGTGAGGATGACGACCTCACCACCTTCATGTGCTGAACGTCTTGAAATGTGGGAGCCCAAACCACCTGGAACCCTCTGGGCCACACGGGCCCATTACGGGACTCCTTTACCTTTGCCTTCCCTAGATTATCATCACCACCACATCACAATAATCTTTTATGGAACACACTGTCATTTTGAACATGAAGTTTATTTTCAAACGTTCCATAAGCTGCAACTTAACTACACACTGCTTTTCATATCCCTAACACAATCGCTGAACAGAATGTTCAAGTTCTAGTGCTTCACAATAACGACACTAAATTTCAAAAATAAGAAAGCCAAAACTTGTCAGGGGGTTTTTATTTTGCTTCTGAACTAACCTACATTTATTAAAAATCTGAACCTACAGATTCCACAGTACCTTGCTGTGCTTAATTCAACTGAAGCTGGGGGCTCTTATACAGAACCACAAGCACCTAGCTGTGCCTAATTCAATCAGTGCTGCAGGCTAATACACAAAATCAACAGTACCTAGCCGTGACTAATTCCATCAATACTGCAGGCTCTGACACAGCTATTACAGTATATAAAGAGTGGTATCAAGTAGTCAAACACAACTATATTTATTAGCTACACGATGGAGGTAGCTAGCAACTACATGTTTCGGCCTTTGTGGTGGCCATCATCAGGTCGTACATAGCAGCGTAAGAGTAACTGAGTACAATGTGCAAAAGTTAGATAGAATATTATCCCATCATCTGATATGTATACATATACTGTTAAGATGCTCGAGATCTCGACATCATAGTTACGAAAGTTCATTTGCACATTGTATTCAGTTACTCTTATGCTACTATGTGCAACCTGATGATGGCCACCACAAAGGCCGGAATATGTAGTTGCTAGCTACCTCCATCATATAGCTAATAAAAATACTTGTGTTTGACTACTTGATACCACTCTTTATATACTGTGATTAACACACAACAAGGATGCCACAGCTTAAAACAGCTATCACTACCAACTCTTCCCATGTCACGAACATCCCCCAAAATTTCAAAGCCCCATTCAGTTTTCTGCCAGTCTTAACCCTTTGCCGGTCCAATTTAAAGCCCTACTGCATGGGCAGAAAGGCTGCGTTTTTTTCAGTGGGCATTTAAATTTACGTACTACACCAGAAACAG
>JGI20166J26741_11831695_pt1 | contig 9995 bp, 4 predicted proteins | sample TergutCu122P5_FD_26741 | JGI IMG/M metagenome (IMG submission 26741) | reverse complement strand
TGACCTGGACATAAGAGTTGGACAGCAGCGACCAACGGAAGCTGCGGTCTTCGTGGCCAAAAAATCTGGTGGCGGTTCAACTTTTGTGTCCATACCAATATTATATCAGTAACCCTTACTTTCACAAGAGAACTTCGTTGCGGCACCTGGGACGACAGCGCAATGAATATTACATTTCAAGAAATGGCACCGGGGGGTCCCCGTTGACCTCGTCGGAAAGGACGCGATTTTGACTTTTGGTCTTTTTGGGAGTTGAATCTTTGATCATCCCCCCAAGGAACGATATTCCCCTTGCGAGTCCGGTTGAGTGACTTTTGGCGGGGGAAGACGCGGTTTCCGTGGAAGACGGATTTTGACGTGCCGCAAACGTCGCCGGAGCGTTCCCGTTCCCACGCGCTGGACTGTTTTTCGAGGGGGGCGTTTGCTGAGCCAATTGGGGGATCGGCGTGGCGGTTTTTTGCAGCAAAGCGGCTTCCGACGCCGTTTGAATCAAACTCGGAAGCTCTTGCGCAATGATCGGCGGATATTTTTTCCTGAGTTCCGCTTTGTACTCGTTTTTCGCCTTTTCACTTCGTTCGGTTTCAATCCGCTTTTTGATCTGATTGTACAGTTCGTCAAAGGGGGTGTAATATTCGTCCTGCCGCTCGATGACCCGAATGATGTGGAAACCGTAATCATCGGCGATGATCTGGCTCATGGCACCGACCGGAAGTGAAAAAATCGCCTGGTCGAGTTCTTTCGAACGCAACGCCCCTTGCAGACACCAGTCCCATTTCCCCCCTTTGTAAGCGGTGACCCCCTGTGAACCTTGTTTGGCGACATCGGAAAAATTTTCACGGTTTTTGACGACGCGGTTTCCAAGTTCGGCGATGCGGTTTCGGGCTTCCTCTTTGTTCGGCGTTTCGGAAAACAGGATCGCGAGTTCCTCCCAGCGGGCTTTCCCCGTGTGTTTGTATTCCTGTTTGTGTTCGTTGTAATAATCCAGCATGTCGTCATGCGTGATGATCATGTCGAAAGTTTTCGCATTGGTGCTCAACCAGCCGTCAGCCAGCATTTCACGAACGAACATCTCCTTTTTACGCTCGAGTGAAACGCCGTAAGACTTTTGCAATTTCGCGTCGAGTTCAAAACGGTTGGTGACTTGGTACTCTTTCATCAGATTCGGCAGCAACCGGCTGTTAAAAAGATCGACGAACTGTTGCTTGTAGGGAGCGATCATTTCCGCTTGCGCTTTGACCGCCATGTCGTTCGACAGCATTGCGGTTTCGATTTTCCGTTCGAGAATGTCGGAAAACACATTCGCGATGAATTGCGACTTGAACATCCGCTCGTCGTCAAGCGTCGGCGTCGGGCCGCCGTTTTGAGTGTTTTTCTTAACGACTTCCATCCATTGGGTGTTCGCGATTTCCTGAACTTCCGGGAGCACGTCACACATAAGGATGGATTCGGTGCCGACTCGTGCCAGCAATGCCGCCCCGAAAATCGGTTCAATTTCCGCCAACACTCCCGGCTCATACTGCGATTGCCTGGGATTGAACGGTTTGATCGAAGTCCCCTTTTGCGCTGACGCAATTTGAACAGGAACCGTTTGAGCCGGAGTCACTTGAACCGGAGCCGTTTGCGCGAAAGGGGCTTGAGCGGGCATCGGCATCGTTTGAGACGGAGGCGGCTGCGAAGTGAACACCGGCTGTGCCGTTTGAATCATCGGTTGCGGCGAAGAAATCGGCGGTAACGGAGTGATCGGCGGCACGGCGACCGGCGGCACGGTAAAAGCCGGTTGCGCGACCGGAACCACTGGCATCGGCACCGGATTTGGATTCTGATTCGCTGGGACTATTTGCAGATTCGGGCCGTTGAACTGAAACGCATTGTTGACAAAAGCCGGATCATTCGACAATGTTTGTGCACTGGAAGCCGGGGGATTGGAAGCCGGAGCGTTGGAAACACCGCTTTGATCGTTGTAAACGGCTGGAATCTGCGTGCCCGAAGAGGGATTCTGATCAATCGCCGGTTGATTGCCGGAAAAATAATTGCCGGAAAAACCGCTCCCCGACGGTGGGTCGGGGAGCACGACACTGGCACTGTTCAACGGATGATTCAGTGGATTGTCTGATATTGGAAATTTCGATGTGGCATTCAATGCGGCAGATGTCGCATCCGTTGACGGATTTGCCGGCGGACCCGATGGTTGATTCGGCGTAACAGGCGTAACAATCATGTTGTATCCGCGGGTTGTTCCTGTCACCATTCCTGTTGTTGAAGCGAATCCGTCCTGATCCGGTTCCTGGGAATCCTGCTCATTGGGGGCGGCATAACTCGAAAATCCGATTCCGGCTCCGGTCTGTGACGACGCCGAAAGACTCGTCGGAATCGAATTGGCCTGTAACGGTGTCGTTGAAGCAAAACCGTCCTGTGATTCGTCTGCGAAGTCCGCAAATCCGGCGTTTTGTGTCCTGTTTTGTATTCCGTTTGGCCCCGCCGGGTTCTCCGGGGATACCGGGAATGCGATTCTCTCATTGTGAAGATCATGAGGGGCGTTGAAAACCGGAATATTTCCGTAAGTCGCCTGCGGCTCTTGACGGGTTTCCGTAAACTCCGGTGCGAGATCAGAGGACACCGTCTGACTTTTGCTCAGCCCAAGAAAGGTCAAGGCACGCGAAACCAGTTGCGGTTGAAAAGCCGCAGTACCGGTGATGCCGAGAGTGACGAATAAAATGACAAGATAAGCCGTATTTTTCAAGGTATCCTTACCGTTGAATCCAAAATCCGGAAATGTTTGGCTGGCGATTTGACGGACGGAGCGTATTGTAACAAAAAAGCTACCTGGCTTGCAACACTGATTTGACGAAAAAAAGAAGAGCGTCATCGTGATAATTTCTATCAAACAGCGGGATATAGGCGGTTTGGGCATCAACAATGCGGATTGTTTGTTTACTGATTGATTTCAATTTTTCGATCCGTTCCACCATGAGGTAATCCAACACAATGTAATCGCCCGTCGTGTCGGTTTCGCGTCGTATCGCTTTGATACGCCAATAGTTGGCGTCAACCCGAATTTCCGCATGCAATAACAGCCGCTCGACCGGTTTTGGCGGTTTTCCGAAGCGGTCTTCGATTTCCTTGCGAAAATCAAGCAATTCTTCGTGTGTCACAACACGAACGATTCGTCTGTACAGGTCTATTTTCATCCGTTGGTCGGTCACGTAAGATTTTGGGATCATCGCCTTTCCCGGCAGGTCGAGTTCGACATCAATGACGGTTTTTTGCGGCAAATTTTTGAGCATTCGGACCGAAGCGTCAAGAAAACTGCAATACATTTCATAGCCGACCATGGCAATATGTCCGCTTTGCTGCGTACCGAGAATATTTCCAGCTCCCCGGATTTCCAGATCGCGCATCGCCAAGGCAAACCCCGCACCCAAATGACTGAATTCCTCGATGGCGTGCAGCCGTTTGGCCGCGACCGGATTGAGCATCTGGTTTTGATCCACCATCAGGTAACAGTACGCCTGATTTTTGTAACGACCGACACGTCCGCGGAGCTGGTGCAGGTCGGCCAGTCCGTAACGGTCGGCACCGTCGATGAAAATCGTGTTGGCGTTTGGAATGTCAAGCCCGCTTTCGATGATCGTCGTCGCCACGAGCAAATCGAATTTGTACTGCACGAATTCCAGCATCACTTGTTCGAGTTCGTGTTCCGGCATTTGGGCATGCCCAACTCCGATTCGCGCTTCGGGGACGATGCGTCGCAACCGGTCGGCAACCTGTTCGATGTCGTACACTTTGTTATGGACGAAAAAAATCTGCCCGCCGCGATTGAGTTCCCGCAAAACGGCGGTGCGGATCAGCCGGTCATCCCAGCGCACCAGTTTCGTTTCAACGGCCCGGCGGTCTTCGGGCGGCGTTTCGAGGTTCGAAATGTCGCGAATGCCGAGCAATGAAAAATGCAACGTTCGCGGGATCGGCGTCGCGGTCATCGTCAGCACGTCGACGGTTTTCCGGATTTTTTTGAGCCGCTCCTTGTCATTAACGCCGAATCGTTGTTCCTCGTCAATGATGAGCAGACCGAGATTGTGAAACGAAACGTCCGGCTGTGCCAACCGGTGCGTTCCGATCACAATGTCAATCGAACCGTCGGCGAGCCGTTGAATGATTTGTCGTTGCCGTTTTTTCGAAGCGAACCGGGAAAGTGATGCCATTTCGAATGGGAACTCGCGCATCCGTTCCGAAAACGTTCTGTAATGCTGTTCCGCGAGGATCGTCGTCGGCACAAGGATGGCAACTTGGTAACCGGCATCGACCGCTTTGAACGCCGCACGCATCGCGATTTCGGTTTTGCCGAATCCGACGTCGCCGCAGATCAAACGGTCCATCGGACGCTGTTTTTGCATGTCGAGCTTGATCGCGTCAATGGCGACAAGCTGGTCGTCGGTTTCGCGATACGGAAACGCCGCGTCGAACTCATGTTGCCAATCGCTGTCGGCGGGAAACGTGATGCCGGGCTGACATTCCCGCATCGCCTGCATGTCGATCATCTCGACGGCAAGGTCGAACACCGCTTTTTGAACTTCCCGCTTTTGTTTCGCCCAAAGCTGGCCGTTGAGTTTTGCGAGTTTCGGGCGTGATTTCGCCCCGGCAACGTACTTTTGCACGAGTGCGATTTTCGACACCGGCACGTACAGGACCACCTCGTCGGCAAATTCGAGTTTGAGGTGTTCCTCTTCCTGCATTCCTTTGGTCATCAGTTCGAGGCCGCGATAACGGGCAATGCCGTGCGAGATGTGCACGACGTAATCCCCCGGCTTGAGTTCGGTAAAGCTGTCGATGACCTGGCTGAGTTGACGCCGCCGGGTTCGCCGCATGTCGGTCCGTTCGAACAACTGGCTCGTGCCGATGACGAGAATCGAGTGATCAACAAGCCGGAAGCCGCCGGAAATCCGCCCGATGAGAAAATGCAACCGGTTTTCGCGCATCGCCGGGAGCATCGCGAACGCTTCACCGAGTCGCGTCACTTCGGCTTCGGTTTGGCAAACGAGATACAACTGTCGCTCTTCGGTGTGCAGCAACTCTTCCCGGATTTTTGGCAGATCACCGTGCAATCGCTCGACCGACTCGACTGCCATCCGCCAGGTCGCGTCACCGGTGCCGCGCGCGAGCGTACTTGCCGTGATCGTCGGAAACCGCATCAACCGTCGCAACACTTCGCTGACCGTGTGCTGCTTTTCCGGATACATCAGCCGCTGCAAATAATTCCGCCCCACTTCTTCAATCCGCTCAGGCTCCACGAAGAGAAGGGTGCAGGAGGAAGGGGGCAGAGGGGGGGAGGTTTTGGAATTTGGAGTTGGTTTTTCTTCAATGTTCAACTCAGCATTGTCACCCTGCATTCTCTTCTCTATTTCCTGCCCCCTGCCCCCTGTCCCCTGTTCCCTGTCCTCTAAATATTCGCTCAAATGGCCGGTGTAGGTTTCATCCTGGCGCAGGCGGGTCAGGGCAATGTCGTTGAGCGTTTCGTGCGAACGCTGGCCGGCAACTTCGAAACGACGGATTGATTCGATCTCGTCGCCGAAGAATTCAACGCGAACCGGCATGTCCCAGTCGGGGGCGAAAATATCGACAATGCTTCCGCGAACGGCAAACTCGCCCGGCAACTCGACTCCTGGTGTCGGATGATACCCCCCTTCGGCCAACCAACGGGTCAGGTCCGACTGTTCGAGAAAACCACCGACTCTGAGCGAACGCGTTCGCTGTTGCAAGATTTCCGGCGTCGGGACCGGCTGTAACAATGCGGCAATCGATGTAACAACAATCATCGGGGAACAGCAAGCGTTTTGCCCGGTCACTTGTTGTCCGGTCACTCGCCCGGAATCGACATTTCCGCTTTTTCGCCTTTGCAACACACGTTCGATGGTCGAAAGCGGTTTCGTTTCCATTGCCGGATTGGCGGATGAATTGATATTTGACCTGGAATTCGAATGCGCGATCAATTCCTTGAGAACCCGCACACGGTCACCGAACAGTTCGTCGCCGACGCGAAACGGGGTCTCGACGTCGTTCATTGCCGGAAACGCAAGCGTTTTGATGTCGGAAAAAAGAGCCAAATCGTCGATAAATTTCTCAATATCGTCATGATCGGCAAGCACGACCAACAGAATACCGGTGTTTTGGGAAGCGAAAGCCGCCGCCGCAAGCGCACACGAACTCCCCAGGATTCCGTCGAGAACCACCGTCCGGTCGTTTTGCAACGCCGTGAGACAGTTCATGAACCCTTTTTCCGCAAGCAACAGTTCCGTCAGATGCTTCAACATTTTGTTGTCCGAGTCCAAGTGCAAACAGGAATAATTATAACATTTTTATCGAAAATAACAAATACGGACATTGCACAAATATGGATTTGGTATTCCCGACATTTCCGAATTTGATTGATTGAACAAACGGCGGCGGCAATGTACAATTAATGGAGTCGTCTGGTCGTAAGCCATCATGTTGGAAGGAGAGTTTCATGTCAAAATCATTAAAAACAAACATTTGCGGATTCGCGGCAATCGCTTTGATGATCGCAGCCGGTCTGGTTGTGTTCGCACAAACAACCGACACGACACCTGTTGCGACGCTTGACGCGACGAATAACGCTCAAACCATTCGTAGTCAAACCGTTCCGCCTGCCGCAACGGGGACTTCGGCAACGTCAAGCCCGGCAACCATGTCAACTCAGGGATTCACGCCGACTCCGGTGGCCCCCGCTCCTGTGGCACCGGGAATGCCGATGCTCGATCCGGAATTGCGTGACATGCTGATGCGAAGATTGCAGCAGCTCAAAAGTTTTGAAATGCAGCTCAATGACGATCTTGCGGTGACCGGCAGGGGAACCCCCGCCGCCGAACGGTTGACACAGCAATGGAATGCAAACCGTGCCGAAATTCAACGCATCGAACAACAACTCGGAACCCGGCAACCCGGAATGCCGGGTAATTCCATGCCGGGAATCTCGCCGATGCAAGGGCGGGGAATGATGCCGAATGAAATGCCCGGCATGACGGGCGGAATGGGAATGATGGAAAAACCGGGAATGGGAACCGGCATGATGGGGGGCGGCATGTCGCCGGAAATGCTTGATCTCATGCGGGAACGCGAAATGGCGGCCAAAAATGGGATGGGAATGTCCGATATGCCGGGAATGGGTTTTCCGACGGGAACCACTCCTGCAATGCCGGGTGGAATGGGGGGAGGAATGGGAATGCCGAGAGGTATGACAGGCGGCAACAACGCTCCCATGTTTGAGTCGATCAAAAATGAACTGTTGTTTGACCTTCGCAACGTGCAACGGACGCTTACGTTTGTTCCGCCGCAAGACCCGCTTCGCGCAACGCTCGAAACCCGACAGGCTGATTTGCTCAGTCAACTCGAGGCGATCAACAAACAAACCGGCGAATCAGGGGTGAATAATCCGGCAGGCATGGGAATTGCCGCCGGGTTGCCTCCGGGTTCAGCAACATCCGGTTCAACCATGCCGAGTTCTGTGATTGGAACACCCGCAGGCATTCCGACCGCCGGCTCCATTTCCCCGATCGGGATCGTTTCGTCAACCGAAGTAACGTCGTCCGCCGCGGGGTTAAAACCGGGCGATACGAAACAGGCGGCATCCACACAAGCAACAAATCCGCCGCAAGACCCAATGATGTCGGCGTTCGCGCGGCAACAGCAGGAAATGATGCAGCCGGGCGGTTTTCCGGCATCATTATTGCCGCCGACACAGACAACATCAGTACAGACAACACCATCGACTGCGTTGCCGACGGCCAAATTGCCCGACCCCAATGACGATAAAATCGCAAAGTTGCAAGCGGCGGCGAATCAACTGCGGGCGGCCGGTCAAATCGCATTGGCCGATCAGGTATTGCAACAGGCCGAACAATGGAAGTTTATGAAACTTCCTGAGCCGAAATTGCCCGACTTTGTGCCGTACAATCCGGAAAACGCGAATATGGCCGCGCCCTGGCTGACGCAACCATCGAAGGAACTGGTCGAACTGAAAGGCACGATCGAGTCCCTGCGAAACGAAATCAATGGGTTGCGATCCGAAGTCAAATCGCTTGAAACGCAATTGCAACTGCTGAACCGCAACAGCATGCACGAAGCGGGACGATTGGATCAGGTGATCAACAAATCGGAAACCCCGTCACAACCATCGGTCCCCGAAGCCAATAAAGAATCGAATCCCTGATTTCCCTCCCGCAATTCCCTGACTTTGTGGAAACGACGTTTCAGACTTCGGGCAATTCAAACCCTTTGCGGTGCGGGCGGCTGAGCCAGGTGTTGGCTTCGGCGTCTTCGGGAAAGATTTCGTTGATCGGGTCCCATTTGAGCGAGCGTCCGAGGTAGCGGGCAATGTTGAGCAGATGACAAATCGACGCACTGCGATGCCCCGATTCAATGTCGCCAATCGGGCGTTTGCCGGTTTTGATGCAGTCGATCCAGTTGTCGACATGCGACGGTAATTTCAGGTCGGCATGTTCCTTGAAATACTCGTCCGCCAGTTCCTGCGGGTTCGACGTGACCTTCGAGCGGAAAATTTCCGCCTTTGCCTTGTCGCCGATGAAAATGGCACCGCCGCGATTGCCTTCGACAAATTCCGTTTTATCGCCAGCGGTCACTTCCTTGCCCAAATGTACGGTGATGCCGTTGGCAAAACGGTACTTCAACTTGGGCAACGCACAGATTTGATTCCCCCGTTCGGCGGCATCCGGCTTGTCGTAAACCGGCGGCACGAGTTTTTCCCCTTCGACGATGATTTCCACCGGGCCGGTCGTGTCCATTTGCAGGGCACATTGAATCTGGTCGAAGCCGTGTGTTCCCCAACCGGTCATTTCGCCGCCGGAGTAAGGCCGGAACGAAAGCCAGCCCGGATTGGCACGCGGCGTGAACAAATCAATGTGGAACGGCACCGGATCGGCCGGCCCGCACCACAGATTCCAGTCAAGCCCTTCGGGAACCGGTTGTTCCGGCAAGGCGCACAGCCACGGACTTTCGTAATTCGCCGCGATCACTTCCCTGATCGTTCCGAATTTTTTTTCCTGCACCATTTTGCAGCCGAGATAATTTTCGCGATACGACCGTTGCATGCTTCCGCATTGGAACACGATGTTGTTTTTTCGGGCCGCCTTGAGCATCCGTTTGCCGTCATCGATGGTGAGCGTGATCGGTTTTTCGGCGTAAATGTGTTTTTTAGCCATGGCCGCGTTGATGCAGATCAGCGAACGCCAATGCTCCGGCGTTGCGGTCACGATGGCATCGACATCCTTTCGGTCGAGCACGTTGCGGTAATCCTGGTAAACATCGGAAACGCCCGCTTTTTTCGCGATTTCTTCGACCCGCTTTTGCCAGACGTCGCAAACACAAATCGCCTGTGCGGATTTGTTCCCGACCGCACTGAGAAACACGCCGCTCCCTTGTCGCCCAACGCCGATTCCGGCCATACCGATCCGGTCATTCGCCCCCGGCTTGCCGTTTTGTGCCAGAGCCGAACGGGGGATGATTGCCGGTGCGGCGACCGCTGTGGCGACAAGTGAGGCCGACTTCAAAAAATGACGACGCGAAATTGATGACCGGGAATTCATTATACTTGTTCCTTGAACCATGATTTGAAATTTACCCTCAAACCTGAACGGTAATTATAACATTTTGGGAAAAGTCATGCCAGCAATGCGAAACTTTGAAAATAAAATTTGACTGATATAATGGTTCTGTTGGAAATGGTTTGTCAATATTGACTCAAAATGCACGAGGAGATGATCACCATGTCGGAGGAGCAGGCAAAAACCGCCGCAAAAGATCGTGATGGCAATCAGGAGCCTTTGGCAAAACCTTGTTATGCCCGGTGGGTGGGAGTGATTTTGGCGTTGTTCGTTCCAGGGATGGCTCATTGGGTCAGCGGGAAGCGAAAAGCGGGCTTATGCTGGTATCTTGGCGGCATCTTCCTCGGTTTTTCCGCCATTTTT
>JGI20166J26741_11831473_pt1 | contig 9996 bp, 4 predicted proteins | sample TergutCu122P5_FD_26741 | JGI IMG/M metagenome (IMG submission 26741) | reverse complement strand
TGATTATGATGATGATGATGATGATGATGATGATGATGATGATGATGATGATGATGATGATGATGATGATGATGATGATGATGATGATGATGATGATGGGACAAAATTTGATATGGGAAAGGAGATTGTTAAAAATCTTGATGCCAAAATAGCAGATTCCTGTTTGATATTTTGTTAAATTTGATTAAGTTTGATGAAGGTTGGAGATGTGTCTAGTATTTACGCTGTGAATCTCTGAGTTTACTTTGTGTTGTCTTTATAATTAGCCACAAACAGGAGAAATGAAAGTATATACAAATTCGTGGGACATATATTCTTCGATTTGCATTTGATTGCATTAATCATGGCATTTTCTTAACTAAACTTTAATTTTATGGAATTACAGACGGAACATATTGCTTAATCAAATCATATCTTGAAAAAATATATCAAAAAGTGAGTGCAATTAATCAATCTTTGAATTAAAAGCACGCTTTCTCCAACTGAGGGAAAGTAAATTATGGTGTCCCTAAGGGATTGATCCTATAACCTTGTTGTTTCTAATTTATATTAATGATTTGCCTAAAATACCACTCAAAACAAAATAAAATGTAGATTACAAAAATAACATTATTTGCTAATAAGTCTAATTGTCAATAACCCTAATCACAATATATTTGAGAATGATATTCATATGACTTTTAAGAAAATTCACTTAATACTAACTTGCACTTGTTAAATTAAAAATATATATATATATATACAATTTAAGACAAAAAAACAACTCTCCTAATGAATTGGTTACTGAACATAATAGTAAATTAATAAATAAGATCTCTAACTTAAAATTCCAAGAAATTATGACAGATAATACATTATCCTGGAAGGGTCACATAGACAAAATTGTACCTAGATTGAGCCAAGCCTGCTATGTAATTAGAGAATTCAAACCATTTTTATTGCAAGTTGTACTTAAGCTGATTTATTATGCCTATTTACATTCAGTAACGACTTATGGACTGTTATTCTTGGGTAACTCCTCATATAGCATGGAAGTTCTTAGATTACAAAATAAAATCATTAGAATTACAATGGCAGCCAGAAGCAGTGATTCCTGCAGAGAATTTTTTTTTTAAATCTTAGGAATATTACCTTTAATGGCTCAATACATATTCTATAATAGTGTTCATTGTCAATAATAGAGAGTACTTCACGGAAAATTCTGAAATATATGACATCAAAATTAGAAATAACAATAACTTATTTGAGCCGCAATCAAATTTATGTATATCTATCAAAGGGGCCCTCATTATGCTGGCATCAAAATATATAACAATAATACTACTCAAATAAAGCTGTTGTCAAGTGGTTTTAATCAGTTTAAAAAGTTCTTAAGGATTTCTTACAGTTATATTCATTTTATACTTTAGCTGAATATTTAAGTTATAATAGTGAGTAAATATATATTTATTATATTCTACTAATGTGTGAAATATGTATGTAGAATCTTACCGTAGAGGGTTTATGAATTGTTATCTTTTAAGTGTGTGATGTTTTATTGTGTTGTTAAACCATGACTATACCATTTTCTATTTATTTTCATTGGAATAATATGCTTGATGACAAATTCCATATCCTATGGTTGCATTACCAGAAGTGGATTATTTGATTTCTCAATAAATGAATAAATATGTTGCAATTGAAGATGGAAAATTTTTAGTCTGTTAATAAATCTCTGCAAGAGACTCTACTTCTGCACCCCATAATAATTCTGATTATGGGAACTGTGCTCTTCTGGGTTATCACTCAGTGTGAAGTGATAATTCCTTACCAACATTTTGGGACAACCTACAGGTTGTCCCAATTGGCAGAAGCATGAAATCACAAACTCCCTGTATTCTTCTGTACCCTACAGATTTTTATACTATATGAAGATTTCCCCCAAAATATTAATCTGTAGGTCATAGTGGTATGATAATAGGCATAATAAACCATTTACAGTGTTTGAAGTGATATATATGACTTGACAGATTTAATTGCATAGCAAGCTGCACTTAGTTTGGGTATAATATGTTCTATGTGGAGTTTCTAGGACATTGAATTGTTGATAACTATTCCAAGAAATTTTGGATTTGAAATGTGAGCAATTTATTTATTATCATAACCAAGGTTCATGTCAAAAAAGAATTATTTTTAGTCATAAATTGAATACAATGTGTTTTATCAAAATTTAAAGATAGTAAATTGACTTTAAACCATACATTTATGTGTTCAAAAACTGCAGAAATATTATTTTTAAAGTCTATGGGGTTAGGATTGGTAACTATTGTAATGGTATCATTGCAAATAAGATTGATTTGGTTTTATTATTTATAACCTTTGGTAAGTCATTTACACAAAGAAGGTAGAGTAAGGACCTAGAAATGAACTTCGTGGAACATCATGTTCTATTTTTCCCCAGCGAAAAAAGGTATGGTTCATAAGCAGATATGGACATGACAGCATTGTTCCGAAGTGTTAAAAAGAACTATGTCAGCAGAAGGATCCTGACAGCAGTGCATACCAGGAAGGTCAGTTTTGTAGATTCTGTGCTAATCAGCTGGGAGTCACTGCCAGGCTTCATGAACTGGTCCTTAGCTCTAATGAAGAGGAAGTGTTTTTCTGCAATGACAGTTTTAGGAAAAAGACTTTAGTTGATAGGGTGCTAGAGATTTTGCAATATAGCTTTAGTGTTATTTTGAAACTTACAGTAAATATCTATGTATGACAAGACCAAATTCGAGATACTATTCCACCAGCTAGGTACTTCCTGAATATATCAAAAGTATTATTGTTTGAATCAACTCACTTGGTGTGTTCAAGAAGCACTCTTACCATAAGCAGCTAGAATGTCATGAGTTTATGTAACAGAATTCTGATACAACATCAGCTCTATTTGAAATTGTTATCCAATCACATTACAGATTGTGTTAAATGTTTTTATGACATACCTCAAAACATTAAACAAGAGTCTGATGGTATTACAGATTAAGTTTCTTTCTGCTGGCTTTGGTTAGTGTCATGCTTTACATCCCTTACAAAATAACTGTTCAGTAGTACATATCCTTTCAAAGTACACAGAGATTCTAAATGTGTTCTCTGCAACTCTCATTGGTTGATGTGATATACTGTCACACTTATGCCCACAGCAACCTATACATACAGAATGAAGGTGGCACTGGCTCGTCATGGTAATGAAATGCTACGCTATGGCAGCTCAATGGAAGATACTACCTCATCAAACTATCAGCAACTCACTGAGGCAGCAAGGGAGGGTCTCGATCGCATGGTTATGCAGTCTGATCTCAGAGACATATACCATGGTGTGGTTGTCAATGGCTTACAGCCAGATGACCAAGGTGATGGAGTCACTGTGAACTTCTATGTACAGGTGTGTAAGTTAATGACACCAACATTTTGCAAACAGTAACTTTCAGATTGCTGCTGTGTTTTGTGTTTTCACTTTACATAATGTTTCAGCACTAATTTCATGTAATGGCCTGTCTGTCTGTGTAGACTGGGCATTCAACTAACCAAAAAAACTGACTTCATGATTCAGGATCTTTCTTTGAAAAGAGTCAAGATATGTGCTGCCTCCGAAGAACCTGAGGTTTTTTTGCCACTTGCACAGCAGACCACTATTTGGCCGTATTGTGAACCACTTAAATCCATATCCCACCATCACACTTTATTTATTTAACATCCATTTTTACATAATTATTCCACCCACAACTTCACTTCCCCGGAGGCCTCTTTCCTGTTGTCTTCTCAAAAAAATATGAATATATTTCTAATATCACCATTCATGTTACATGTCATACCCATCTCGTCCTCCTTCATTTAGTCTCCCTTTCAGTACTGGGTGAAGTACAAATTATGCAACTCTGCAATACATAATTTTTCTCTTCATCCTACATTTCCTTTATTTAGGTCCAAATACTTTGTGCTCAGACATCCCAAATACATGATCTTTACTGCCTGCTTAAGTCAAGTGTATTTGTACAGAACAATAACAAATAACCATACTATATAACTGTAACATAAAGTTCATATCTTTTAACTTCTCTTATTCCCATTCAACCAATGTGTATATGACATTCAATTACAGATATTTCCCATCTACAAAAAAAATTAACATCTCACACAGTTTGCAACAACCCTAACATTTCAGTCCATGTTACTATTAATCACTGTAAAATAATAAGTCAACCTTTACCTTGCATTAAAGGACTTTTACCTTCTTATAACTTACACATATTTTTATTAAAAAATGAAACTTAATTGTGAATTGTATGAATTGACAACTGTTAGACTAAAAGGCATTTACAATTTAGATGACAATACACTGATAAAATGGTAATGTCCTTCCTGTGCTTAATTTAGCACCATGCCAAGAAGGCACAGGGAGTAATGGAGGGAAAGCTCTATGAATTCTAATTTCAACAAGAGATGTGCATAATTTTTGCAGCTGTCAGAAAATGTCGAGGAAACACGACTACAGGACGTCTTCAGGAAGTCACTACGGACCAGCAATTACAGTCTGGGGAGCACTGAAATGTATGCTAATAGAGACCTCATACATCACATCAAAGCTGAAGGTAAGTGCTGTAAAGTGCACTGAAATCTGTATGTTAAGCAAATACTAAAAATTGACTGTAAAATACATGACTATTAAATTTATTACTGTTCCATATGCAGACTTTGATGAATGTCAGAGTCGCCAGTTCCATGACTGTTCTGAACATGCTCAGTGTTTCAATCTTCGTGGCACATACACCTGTAGTTGCAACGATGGATATACAGATATGTCAGAAAACCCACTCTTCCCTGGACGAGTCTGCTCAGGTGAGATGGCGTATTTTAAACCATAATGATGTGAAATTTACATTTTCCATATCTGTGCATTAAGGAATACATATATACACACACACACACACACACACACACACACACACACACACACTTATGTAATATATGATAAAAAAAATTTTATCAGTGTGCATTTGTTGGTTTACTAAATAAGTGTAAACATAACAAAGTAGTTTTCAAGAAATATGTCTAGTACTATTATGTATAAGGAGCTGGAACAGTCATGTTTGTATAGTCACATGGCTATGTGCTGGACAACTATGGAATTGTGGCTGGACTCCAAGCAGGAGCAAGACATGTGTCTCTTCTCCAAAGTGTTCAGACCACTTCTGGGCAACATCCAGCCTGCTATCCAACAGGTATTACAAGCTGTTTCCATTAGAGCAAAGTGGTCGAAGCATGAATCTGACCACTCACCTCCATCTGGGGTCAAAGTTAAAAAAGTGTGGGGACATTTCCCCACTTCCTCTTACATCTCATTGGCATGATACTTAAGCACAGAGACAACTTTTTCTTCATTATTTTAGAAACGTTCATTACGTTTTTGGGGTGTAGGAGTGAGAGAGGGTTCTTGCCAAGTGACACAAGAAATATTGAAAATGAAAATAATAGAAAAATTGTAGTCCATGTACTGGATGTCACTGGAGTATCCATAGAGTAAAATCCACAACTGGACCGAAAGATAGAGATTACTTAACCCACTTAACTTCAAATCTTGCACTTCCTCACAAGGAACATGAATAATATGGCTCTAACTGCCTGCATGATTCTTTTAAGACTGTAATATGTGCTTGTTACTCCTTTGCTGTTTAAATTATAGACACAGCCACAAATGGAACAAAATACAATATTACAAATTCTGTTCTGTTAATTAAATTTTCTGTTAAACCTTTGATGCCACCCTCTATGTACTGTACAGTCATAAATACATATTAGGCCACTATAAATTTAAAACCCCTCCATCCTGGAAAGAATGTGGAATTTAAAGCCCAGCATCACTGAAGTGTTAACTCTGTGAATACTACCTAAAAGTGTAAGTATTATGTTGTCATTATCCATGCTACGAAGTCATACAGGAGAAACAGACGTAAACTGCACTCATTCTTAACATTAATACTATGTGGAGTGAGTGGTTACCCTTATGCCCCTGGAGGAGGGACCTCCAGTACCAACTGAATAAAATGCTGGGTAGGCCAGAGCCAGTCTGGACATGATGGGGTAAGAAAAATCTCTTAGCTCTGAAAGGAATCCCAAACATCCAGCCAGTAGCATACTCACTATACCAACTACACTATTACAGTTCCTCTAAACACTGTTTATACTGATCGCTCTAATGTCAGGGAAGTCAACAGTGAATGAGATGCTGCCAAAAACATGATCTTTCTGCTGAGGTTGGAAACTGGCAGGCTAATTGGAACTTATCTGTTGAAACACACACACATGTTGATATGCAGATACTAATATAGTTTCATAGAAGTCACATTAGGATGTTGCTGTTTCTCTGTGTTGTAAATATTGTCTTGCTTGTTAACACAGCTGAGCTGATTGGTTGTGAGAAATGCCACTACCATGGAACATGTTACTCACGAGGTGATGATCAGATAATGTGCGAGTGCTTTCAATGGTATGCTGGTGAGAATTGTCACATAAATCTTAAAGGTAAGATAAAACATTCATGATAAATTCTTTACAAATATTTTTCCGTATCCAGTGAGATGTTAAAATAATTATAAATGGTGGCAAATTCCAGAATTCTGAATTTAGTGGTAAATTAGAATAACTGTTTATGTTTTCAATGAACTAAATTTTGCATGTCATTTAAGGGGTTTAAGTACAATCAACAGAAGATCAGGTAACTCCTGTTTTTGGTGAATGGCAATATTCATTTATAATGTTGTTATAATACATAGGCATTATTTCAGTACAGTTTATTTGAAATGAATAGGTACTTCTGTTACTATTTTAACAAGTTTATGGGCAATTTCATGTGACTCATTTTACTTCTGATCTTATCAGTTTTAAAATTTTTCTCTTACACTTGAAGTGTTAAGCAGGTTACATAAACATAAATAACTGATTATACACCACTCAGGCATACCTGATGCTTGGTACCTAAACAAGCATATACATGAGTGAAACCGAACCTTGTTGCAGTATTACTCATTGCATTGGTCACAATTGGTGCAATTCTCCTTGGTCTGCTGATTGTGTGCGTGGTGCTGACCTGCCTCAAGCGCTCATCACAGCAAGCCTGCAGCACAGGGACAGGGTTCTTGCGGTATTGCAGTCCCACTCACACACTTGACAAGCGTGCCATGATTCAGGATTCTAGCAGCGAGGGTAGTGCTGCAGATCATGGGCCAGTTTCCTACCTCACACCAACACATCAGGCAAGTAACACATTTCCAGATAACAAAAGATACACCCTCATGCAAGAAGACAGATTAAGTGAAGAAATAATTCACTGCATATAGTTAATATACAAATTCATGAGTATGAAACAAAATGGAAGCAGTCAGTTCAAAGCAGTTTGTGTCGGTGAATCTGCAACTATTTTGCTGATGATTCAGATTGTTGCTTCAAGTTTAGTCGTGTTGATCATTTTGTTTTTTTTATCATAATTTAGAAATCACATTCCCCAATGTTCATGCTAAAACTACAAAATTTTATGTAATGTTAAGACTTTACTGACCGATTCACCTCATGATCGCAATGCATGTATTCTCTACCACTTAACCATTCTGGATGTTGTCTACATACTCCTACAAGACTAGCCACAGAGTAATTCATTTTCATTCTGCACTATCATTGCAGTATCAGCCAGATGCACCCTGTTGTGAATGCCATCCTTTATCAATGTTCCCAGTTTTCTTGCATTTAATTCACAGTCCTCATCAGAAAAATGTCATTGTTATTTATATATGTTACAAGACTGGTATCAGACTATATATATATATAAAGAAATTAACACATATAATATCAAATAATATTTTTGAACACAGACTGATTTTTTTTGTTGATAATTTCATCCATACATCAAATATACAGTCCTCATGTAATGCTGGAAAATGTTAGTAACTGAAGATCCAGTGAAAGTTGACTGGGCTCAGATTAACATTGTTTTTGCTGGAAGTTGGCAGGATCTACATGGTCAGACTCTCAGGTATTTTAATTAATTCTTAAGTGAAACTGTTCCATTCTATTTTACTTCCCTCTGTGATGTGCCTGTTCTGAACATAACCCCAATGCTAAATGAGGATAGTGAAGAATCAAATATGTCAGGCATGTAACATGCATGGGGGAATATGAAATGCACACAACATTTTTGTTGGAAAATGGGGAGGGAAATGTAGGTTTTATAGAAGGATAATATTAAAATATATCCTAAATAAATAGGATATCACAGTGTGAACTGGATTAAAATATACCCTCAATGAACAGAATGTCACAATGTGGACTGGATTCAGTGGTCAAACTGTGTCCAGTGGCGCATTTCTGTAAACGTACTAAAACAATATCTGTGTCACTGACAGTGTTGTTTATTTAATTATTCAGTAATCTTGATTTCAGACTTTCGCCCTGATTTGAATATTGTATATTTTCTTTTGGGTATTTCCCCGGCGTCAAACAGTGTCTACACTGTACACCCAGCCTTTGAAGATGGAACTGATACAGGGTTCCGAAACGTCGGCCAACTACAATTTGATGATGGGGAAATACCCAAAAGAAAATATACAATTATTCAGTAACTTAGACCACATACTAAATGATTGTTAAGTAATCTCAATTATTGACAACATCACTAAATGAAATACAAATGCATAAATTCAAGTCTTATAGAAGTCACAAAACTTTCTAAGCTGGTAAGTAATTTTTTCAGCTTCTCAAGAAGGATTCTTCTCCACACAGCTTATTTGGGTATCACAGAGAGTTACCGTGGGTTATTTAATTCTAAATTATTTTAGTGTCCAGAATCTGTAGTCATATGTTATACACTCAGGCATTACAGTACTTTTCACATTAACTGTAGTTTTCATTACAATAGTTTTATGTGATTTGCTTTTTCATTTATTTTGCTCTTTATTCTTCTTTGAATGTTTGCCTGTAATGGGCTTATTTTTCTATTCAAAAACCCTTTAATACATACGTTGAACTGAATCATCATTGCCACTACATCTTTATCATCATATTCATTAACACCACCGCCACCACCACCACCTCCTCCGTGACCATCAATTCCATTTTTGTTATTGCAAATTTCATCACTTAAGTCATATCACTGAGTCAGTGCCACAACATATATAAGGGCTACATTAAGCATCAGTGACTTCACACATATAAGCTTCCAACAGAAATTGTACTGTAAATATACTACGATTTATAAATATACATGTAGGTTTGGTCCATAAATAAAATTTACATAATCAAAGAAATGTATCCATATTGCATTCAGTGATCATATATTGTGACTAAAATTACCAAATTACAGCCTGCCAGCACATTTGGATCACAGATGAAGCCAGCTTTGGTCCTCGCTGGTAGCAGAAAGATGTCCACCGCAGTGGAGTCATCAGAAGAGGGAATGCCATACTCAGAGCAGCGAGATCGCTCTCTGACAGTCATGATACCTCGAGCAAAATACAGACCAATTCCACCAACATCACCATTGCTTGCCATGTCCACATTTGGCCCTGAACAGAAGCGGGCCATTGCACAAGAACAGCAGAAATTGCTCAGTTATTTGGAGACAGGAAATAAGCAAGTAAGAATTGCAGAGTGAAATTATTTTAGCTTCATATGTTTGACTACCATTGCAGAATTGATAGAATTTCTATTCTGACATGCTTTACTGTTTATATCTTCAAGCTGTCTTAATTTAAAATGATGCAGAGGTTATTCAGTTCACTTTGTGAACAAATATGATGATGATGATGATGACGACGATACATGTGCAGCATTACCATACCTGCCTGGTCTATTACAGTCTTTAAATAACAAAACTCCTATTTTATTCTCAGTTTGACTGTATGAATTGAAGTTCGTCTCAAATCTAATAATTAAAAAAGGTATTCAATATAATACTCGTAATTACCATAAAATTGTTACAGT
>JGI20166J26741_11831362_pt1 | contig 9997 bp, 3 predicted proteins | sample TergutCu122P5_FD_26741 | JGI IMG/M metagenome (IMG submission 26741) | reverse complement strand
CCCCCAATCGGTGTTTTAAAGTTCGTCGAAACTTTTAACTGAATCTCGTCGGCCTGTGTATTATGTCACGCGGTTTCGGTTCCATTCCTCATACGTGCTTATGATTTGGTCTAACGCACAGCAATATCAGCAACATACTCCATTGGCTGACTGAAACCTCTGTCTTCCGTGTTTACATTGTTTATAATGGGTCCAGAATTTGTTCCATTGCAGCGATTATTCACGACTGACGCAGCATTAATTTGTTTGTATTTTAACGATGCTGTCAGTAGCTCACACACTACATGGCGTCATATAATGAATTGGGAAGGATGAAAATGTAAGTGGCCGTAGTCTAATTTCGAGGTACAGTCCCTGCATTTCAGTACTTGGATGAGCTGAGGAAAAACCCACAAATCATCTCAGTATGGGTGGTCTGTACTCCGGGCGAAGTTCCTCCGGCATGCTCATTAGAAGCGTAACGTGTGAACCAGGTTGGTTGGTCACCATGTGTAGTAATCATAATTACTTTTACATAATTACATAATTAAAAAACTAAAATTAGAAACAATCGAGGCTGTAATCGTATGCTGTCGGTACAAATATGTACATTTTCACAATAATAGAAAGTCGCCAGTGCTTTGGTGTCATTAAGTATGAGAATACGTTTCAGGTTCTGATAGTGTGTGAAGATTATAAGGTACATGCCTAGTTGAATCCTTATTTTATGTCCTTGCTAATTGTTGCTGTTAACGTCTATTCATTTTTTTAAAAATAAGTGCGCCGTCCGCTATGGCGTACTGCGTAGTTCCGACAGAAAAATAAAATGCCTTTGCGCATGTGTGTACAGCGCTTTACACAGGCCGTCTTTTACAACTTTTGATGCTTGTCGTGCAGTTGTTGCCTGCCATTGTTTTTCTGTTAGATCATTCCACCACATACGGCAGTCAGAAGTTCTCTCACACGGCGATGTTGGTGCCTGGACAGCATCAGACCACTGGCAATATATCTCGTTTCTGCTCATTAGTGAAACCTTGGTACTCCTGTCGTTGGCTCGGACCGCGACTTGACACTGCCACCGGGCAGTTAATTGCTAGATGAATACAGAATCAAGACAACTTGCACCCAGTCTTGGTCTGGTTTCTTCAGCATAGTCTGGTCAGGAACTACACTTAACGCTAGAACAACACACATGTGCCGTCGAGGCTAAAATATCGTCTAAGTGAGAACCAAATTATCAGCTCCGAAGCGCCCCCGTGGCGTGTTTCGGTTTGAGTCTTCTTGTCGATTCCTTTGCGTTTCGTCTGCACGTATTTTAACTGCAGATATCCTTGGTTTTTTGGGGGGGAGGAACATGCGAAATGTGCTGTAATTTGGCGACGTCGCTGTTATAATATTGTAAGAAAAACGTCTTGTTCCTGTAAGTGTCGTTATTGCAGCAGGATGTAGGCAGAAGGTAAGAGTTGCCCCGGCTCGCTCCGTGGAGACTTGTCGGGAAGTGGAGATAACAGCTTTACTCCTTAACCTTGTCGCTAGATGGAGGTGAGTGATCAACTTAATACCCCGTCTGCTTTACCTCGGGAGAAAGGTCTCCCGGTACGCAATGAGGACAGGTTGCAGCCACGTTCTAAGGAAAATGCTGTTGTTGCTGTACTAACGTTGTGTGTAGCCGCATTACCAGGGATATTGCCTTAACGGACGATATGCTCAAAATGTTGTCTCTTTCGCACACGCCTGGCGCCAGCATTACGAGTTACATTTTTGTCCACAAACCTTACGCTCAAGTAGTTTCCTGGAATTCTAGGTCTGAGATCGTTCATTTCTTATCCTAGTGTAAATTATAGAAAAGTACGATTATGTCTTGTTTCGGGAGTAGTGTGCGGTAAGCACCAAAGATCGTTCCTTACTAAGTAGACACGGCAGAAGCTCGATACAGCGGTAACGCTTCTTGCAAGTACTCGCGTGCTGCCCATTTCAATTCTCGGCTCGGTGTCCTCTTAGCTTGAGGTTTTCGTGGCTTTTCGTCCGTTCCTGTAGGCATATGTCCTTAGACGCGTCAAAGTAAACCACGATCGCTACCCCAAGAGCTCTTTTCCACTTCGTTTTGCACAGTCAGGCTGTATAGTTTGAATTGATAACAGGATCGTTAAGTACACTAAATACGTAAAAGGCGAGGTAAAACTTACCGCATTGTGACTGCGGTCGTATGGGCTGTGACATCGCATAGTCCGGTATTTGGAAGAGAGTAAGATGAGAGACCCCTACAAAACGATAATCCCAAAATATCAACGGAAGGGCTACGTGAAGATATGAACGGGTAAGGAAAAATATTTTTGGAGAAATAAGTCTTTAATGGGTAGGGTGGATTAGACGGATGCAGAGTAAAGAACAGTGATAGCCTTTTGCGAACGCCGTGATATGAAGATTTTAATTCTGTAAAAGCGGAGAATATTTGTTACCAGCTAAATGACTGCTAACTTAAAAACAGGTTGCATCGTGCAGTAAGATGTTTTTTTAAGGCCTGGCCCTGTCGTGTGGTGTTCATTTTTTGTTGAAGAGAGCTTGCAGTTGGCCCCATGGCGCCGGCCTCCGTGGCGGCATCTGAATGCTCAATGAAGACGCTTAGTATCTTTGTTTCGGTACTTTACTGGGCTGCATACGCGACCCGCAGATCTGTAAACTTACCGCCTAATACGATGTATTGATGCACTTCTGTAAGGTTTGTGAGGAATGTCGTTCCTTGAGTTGGCGACCTGACGAAAGGAGAGTTCGATGGGAGGTCTCCCATACGGCGATTATGGTAACAGTCCTCGTTATTACTAACCTGATTACACACGTGTCTGTGAGTGTTGCTAGACACTGTTACAGGGAAGTAACATATTAACATATGTTATAAGTAGTCGTGGATAGAATGACAAATGATACGTCTTTTGTTACTGCTTTGCGACCTTTTTTTCGTGTCAGTAATATGGGTTACTCCAGACAGTTTATTCCCGGTGTTCCAAGGGAATCCAAGAAGCATATTTTGCGGCGTGAAGAAATTTCTGCTGACGTATTAACACAGGAGGCCATGTTTGAATTTACCACAAGCGCATGGATGCCTGCGATGTGATGAAAATAAAATCTGTCTTAACTTTCTAGCCATGACGTAATTTAATTAGACACTTGTTCTACATTACCATATCTACGGTGCAACTTCGCAGAGTGAACGTGAATTTGTCGCTGTGCCTAATCATGTCGACTGTGGGATAGTCAAATTTAGATTTGTAAGTCGAAGTTCTATACGGAAGCCATGAAGTCCAGTGGATGCTGGAAATGACGGCGCTCGAAGCATCCTCACGTCTGCCTGCTGTTGAATTCCCCTCCATCCGTCTCGGGCCCGCATATACGTGTACTAGCCCAAAGCACTCGTCCCATTCCTCGACCCCATCTACATCTGCCTGAAGCACCAGCGTGTTTGATACGTTCTCCTTCAATGTAGGAATTCTGCTGACAGGAATGTTGATAATCTGGCAACAGCCTTCGCTATACCGAGGCCACAGAGAGGAGTCGTATGGAACGATCCGACCACACTCTCCGCGATCTCTTAGTCTCTTGCGTTTTACTTCTGTATATCCCCTACAGTCATCTAGACGTTTTGGTCACAGGTAGGCCCCTGTTGGTGATTACGCCGTGATAAGCAGCACACCGTTAAGAGCCACCGGCTATTGACACAGGCGGTGACTGGAGGGGGAATAAAATAGTAGACAGAAGCCGGGAGCCTGGAGCACCTTAATCTCCACCATTCACAGCTCTTCCTCTGTCGCCCCGTTAGTAGTCGGAAGCACGTTAGGATGGTTCGTATACCCAAGAGTGGGATGGCTGGTAATACAACAGTGGGAAGAAAGGAGGAAGCCCCAAAGTGGTTACCCGCACCATCCTTGCTGTCCGTAAGGTGAAAGGTATCACTGCTAACATACAAATGACCAAAACAGACCAGCGGACAAGATAATGGTTGAAATACCTTGAAGGGGAAGCGTAACTGCCGGAGGTGAAATACGGGCATTTTTCTGTGGCCTCAGTATAGGTGGGTCACACTCGGCCGTCTTGTTGCGATCGCATTACGCTAAAGACAAGTAGTTGCTGATACTAATTAAATAGGACGCTCGATGGGCTTCAGACGCAGATATAATGAAGAAAGCATGTTCTGAAAATCCCATGGCCATAATCTTCACGGACTTGATTGCTTACACAGTATTGAGGGCTTGTTTAAGAACGAAGAAAAGTACATTTTATAGGCTACCTACCGCAGGTAAGTATAGTAACTAAGCGACTGGCGTCACAAAGTTGAGACCGGCTTTGGTAATAAATCTGCCTCCTATCCATTTTTGCACCGGGCCCCCTTTCTCCTGGGGTTAATGTGGCAGGGACGTGGTGCTAACTGCTGTCCTCCTGATTTCCTAGTTAAGAATTCATGTTGCTGTCTCTACTTGTAGCACAGGACCAACCTCTAATCACCTTCTGATGTTACAAAATATAACATTTTTGTCATCTGAAGTATGTCGAAGTAAATTAACCCAATCGTCTCCTTTCAGCACTGCTTCCCCCAGTTTTGGGCCTTCATCGCTTGAAGCTTTATGTGGAATTGATACAATTTCTGATTTTTTAAAGTCCAAGTTTGGGTTCTGGCCTTATAGGTAAAAGTCCCCGTTGCATCATGAAGGCATACAGTAGAATTGAAAGCATATATGCACCCGTTTGAAACTCGGCATTGCGCGCCGGCCGCTTTCACCTGGTAAGCATTGAATCAGAGGCTGGGTCGGTCCCAAAGCCGGTATGGACGTTTTGCTTGTGAGAACTATGTCTGTGCTATACCGGGAATTGAACCACGTTTCATCGGTTTTCCGTCCCCTAGCTTAGTGCAGCCTTTCAGGTGTGTTTGTAAAGGAAGGGCCAAGTGGTGCATGGACTTTTGTTTATCTGAGATTGCGGCGAGGTGTTTTATTTCCAGGCCCACAATGCAAAACTGCTAGCTGCTTAAGCACACGAATTCAATTTCAAATGCTGACCGTTAAAGCACAGGTCTTCCAGTCTCCATGTCAATGTTGATAACTGTCTAGATACGGCCACTTAATTTCGCCTCATGTTCATTGAAATGACTCCACCTTCCCAGAATGGTAATCGTATTTGCCAGGGGTCGGGATTGTTGCGGTAGTTGCGGGCGGGCCGCGTTCGACTTTAACTTAATCGGACCGCTTGGGTAGAATTCAGTGATAACGTGTTAAATGGGAGCTCTCTGAGACGAAATCAGGGGTGGTAAGCTAGTAGATGCTTACACAAACTCTTATTTTACTTTCACAGACTTTAAAAGTTGAATATTTATTTGGAACACGATTATAGACGTGTGTTCTCCACAGTTCAGTGAGTAGGAATGTTTGCAAAAGTGATTACACTATTTTTCTCGCACTCGTAAGTGCTGAGGCTGTGTGTCCCAGACTAACGTGTGAATATGTGCTTTGAAATTTGGAAGAGAAGTGCGTAAAGTACCATGCAAATATTCATCAATGGCCCGGGATCAGAATTTGCATATTAGAATGTTCGAGACCGGAAATGCTTGTTTGCAGTTGTAAGTGCTGCCAAATGCTGTTAGAATTTTCATGATAGGTTGATGGCAATGCAATTTTCAGGTAGGCTCCCACTATACTGCTGCATATTGCGCTCCGTAAAGTTGTCTGTAGCAGTGTCTTCTTTTATTAATTTATCTCCATTTGCATTAGGAATGGAACCTGATCTGTGCCAGTGGTAAAAGGGTTTTGGATTCCGATTTCTTCTTACTGAAGAATGGTCGTTTGGATCTGTTGCATAATGGCAACGAGCTTGTTTCTCGGTGTCTGCCAATCACTTGGCAGGGTGGAAGATATGGAAATGGTTGTACAGGAAGGAGAGTAGCTAATGCTGGATGATATGTTCGTGCAGCATGCTCAGTTTTGGTTCAAAAACCTGTAAATCAGCATAAATGTCATGTAGTAACATTCGTTTTCCTTGAAATGCACGTCATGAAGATAAGATGGTCTTACTACAACCAATACGAGAGCCATGACCCATTCGTTATAAGGGGTACAGTTTTGCACTCTTCCCTCATAAAATTGTCTACTTCCTTTGGCAAACGAAGAATGTTTACTCACCGCTGCATTTCTGCTCAGCCACCTTGCTGCCTAGGTGTAGACAGCAATATTATATATTCTTTTCTATTTATTATAGAAAATATTGTAACGTACGGTCGCTTTAACTGTTGCGAAAATTGTAGGTCTTTGTTTAAATCACAGCGGTTATGACTTCTTCTATCGCCATTGAAAAATTCTGCATTCTCTTGATAAATAATGCAGTGATGGGTTTGTCGGATCGGATCTGCTTAACTTCCTCGCATTGCGACGTAATACTGCGCTTGAACTACACATATTTATGCCACCGTTGGCTGTCACAGGCCAGTTGCCAGCAAACAAACGTCTCCTTTAATTTCAGTAATAAATGTTTGCCAGTCATAGTGCCTTGCAAGCTGTACGAACTGTCCGACTATTCATGAACGTGAAAAGCACTAGCGGTGGCAGGAATGAATATGACTGCAAAGTGTTCGATTTCATTGCGTCTTTCCACTGCAAGTGCCTAACAGTGAAAGAAATTTGCAGTTTAACTTTGGTACAGTAAATGTGTTCCAAGTTCTTGCCATTATCGCCTTGTAAAAGTTCGTGCAGATTAGTTGAAGTGTTGGAAACCTTTTAACGTACCTGGATGCACTAATTTAGCTACATATAACACACCACAGATTCGACCTCTAAAGGACATTTTTGTAGTTGATAATTTGCTCTTTAAAGCCACAGTAACCAATTAGTTTTTGTTTCCCCCATTTCTGCTCTTGAATAAAATCATCTTGAGTACGGCGTTCTCGGGCCGCGTGAGGGGTGAGAGGGTGCATGAGTTCGGGGGTTGCCGACCTTCGGTATAAACGGATAAGGGATTAATTAATTGTATCGACAGTCGTGTCGTAAGGAAAAGAGCCGAAATAGTAATTCGCTTTGGCTTATAACTGAATAGTTGGCTCTTTTTAACAAAGGTAAGAAAGGCGAAACCTTCGCTGTCAACTCCTTGAGGGCCTACAAGGGAAACAGAGGTATTGCGCAATTCATATTCTTAACTTCAGCAGTAGGTGGAGGTGAGTGGTTAACTTCACGCCCCGGCTGCCTTACACCCGGGAGAGATCCTCGGTACCCATTGGAGAGGAGGTTGGTTGGGCCCCAGAGGTAGTCTGGGCATTTTCGTGGAGAGAAAGATCTCTTGTCCGTACCGGAAATCGAGCCCCGGACCGTCCATCTACACCGACTACGCTACTCCGGCTGCATTGCTGTTTTTAATGATTATTGTTACTGAACACATGTTTCATGACGTGGCGTGTATGTAATACGATGAAGTTTGTAAGATGGCAGTTACACACACAAAGATGGAATGCTTCGAGTTTTTGTCCGACAGATTTAACGTGTACGAAATTTGTACGTAAGAAATAATTTCCGCGCGTATACAAAGCAATGTTCATGTTGGTAGGAGCTTTGTGGAGCTTACAGGTCTCTGCAGTAGGAAAGTAGGCTTGAGTTCTCGAATTTTATTGCCTTGAGTTTTCTGTCACCCGAGCCTCGTCGTAACGACAAAAGATACTTGGAACCACACAAGATGTTAGTGGTACTCCTTATATCCATTGACTGAAAAAATCATGATGGTAAAGCTACAAAGAATGTCTGTAACGCTTTGAAATTAATTTGCATTTTGTTAATAACAGCAGAATTTACATACATGTGAAAAATGGTGATGGATACCTTTATGTGCAAAATGTAATGTATCTGTTCGGATCTGCATAAGGCGTGTACACTGGGCCGTTTATCGGGATGGCTGTTACTCTTCTGCTGCTTTTAGACATTGGGTGTCTGGTTGAAGCGTTTCAAGTTTCAAATTTATATCTGGTGCCATATGCAGCGTGTTTTGGTTTTTAGGTTTCTCTCCAACAAGTTTGGAATATTCATTTTCACAAACATATGTTTTGGAGAATATACGTACGTAGTGCACGTCTCTATTAGACACATCTGTACATAAGCAACGAATATTTGGCCAAAAGTCACCCGGTTGCTGATGTGTGAGTGTTACAGGAATGTAGCATGAGATTTTTTAAAGCCGTCTTGTATTTCTTATGTCTGATCGTGAAGTAACAGCATCCTCATTCACAGAAGGGTTTGTAACCCATTAGTGTCTTGGGAGTGGGTTTGTAACCCACTAGTATTTTGGGAGTGGTAAAATACATGGTTTTACTGGGGAGGAATTGCACATTTTCTCTGATACCATTTTTATTTTGATAGGTGCATTACAAATGCGTGCCACTAGCGCCTTCTTACGGTGAAACTGTGTGACGAATATTCTGTATGGATTTTCTGTCCGGCTATCTGGACCTCACGCATTTTTGTCGTTCTGTAATGGGCTGTGGATTGTGAAGTATGTCGTTGTGCGGTTTTCTGCGTTCGGTTGCGTTTATTTCTATGGTTTAAGTCCATTTGTCAGCACTTCGTGTTCGAACACATCTAAGTAATCGTGTTTCCACAGAGTGTAACAGTAAGAATGGAAAATGAATTAACTTTCTGCAGCGCTGTTGCATACAGATATTTGATCCAACCGAGCATACATACTGAATTTTGTCACTTCACGTCGGCTCGCTTAGCGTGCTGATGTAGCGCACTTAGCCGACCACCCACATGATCGGCGGAATTAAAGGCCGGGAATGACAAACGATTTTTGTCAAATAAAGTGAGGATCGTTTATATGTGACACGGCTGAATCCTGTAGGTACATTCGGGTTGAAATGTTTATGAAGTTAAGGATTTATGCGTGTTTTGGCCGACAGAATACACATTACTATGACATGCTGACAAGATTCAGAGGAGGGGAGGGCTGTGACTGCCGTTAATGGAACAGGATGCATCGTCATCGGTCAGATTCTCGCAGACCTATAGAGGGGACGGTTGCACCCTTTGCTGTTAATGTTAATTGCTGATTGAGATCACCGATTGTTCAAATTGTCGTCACATAGTCCATGTTTCTAGTAACATTTTTTCAGGGCCTGTTTGCCATGCACTCGATTCGACCAGGAATTTCGTATTGAAGAATGTCACTGTTCGTAATCGTACCACAGAATTCATCCGTCGTATTCACTCCCTGCTTTTTTGGTTTATTTCACAGCGTTCATGGGTTTCTTCTATGGATAATACATTCTGCGGATTTTCATTGCCCACAATAAAAAAAAAGTCAAATCGCCTCAACGAAACGTATCGTTGAAGCGTGTTTTCCACGTATGTTTGAACTGTGCTGATTTTGTAATTACGTGCGTGCGTGTGCGCGTGCTTGAATATTAATCAAAACTGCTGCGAGTGCCTCAACTCGGACTAGGCAAATATACAATCAAGTTTTGGTACATTGAAATTTGACTGGAAGGAAGTGGGAAAAGGAACAAGCGAAAGGGTGGCGCCGGGTATGAGGATGGTATCTGTTTTGTGGGACGTGTCAGTGAAAAATACCAGTCCCAAATACATCGGCCACAAGGAACATTTAGAGCAGACACAGCCGCTGTACTGTGATACATGTTTTGCACATTCACGTACTCATGCCAGCCGAATATTCAACCAGTGCTACCCGCATTCCTTAAATACCTTTCATGTGTTAGTTTACCAGAAATACACTGTGGCACACTGCAAGAACAAACAAGTTTTATAACTTCTTATAACATTGAGACTGCGAGAGTGAAAGGCTGTGACGTAATACATACGTTCGATTATGTAAGTCCACGGCCCTACGTGGTTATAAAATTGTAAATACAAAAATAGATCATTTAATGCACCAACCCTTGTCCCTTTCTCTCTCTCTCTCTCTCTCTCTCTCTCTCTATATATATATATATATATAATATATATATAGGGTGTCCCACGAGTTAAGGCCACTACTTCGGGAG
>JGI20166J26741_11831251_pt1 | contig 9997 bp, 6 predicted proteins | sample TergutCu122P5_FD_26741 | JGI IMG/M metagenome (IMG submission 26741) | reverse complement strand
ATTACCAATGGAAGTCACATTGAACCATAACTATCCGAGGTAAAACTCGGTGTGTTTTGCTATATTTTGACAGTTCAAAACCTTGTGTATGTCCTCTGTAGAAATTTCTATAAGCTTTCAAAGTTGTAAAGCTCTTTTTGAAACACCCTGTATATCTCAATAGTATCACAAATTGCAGTTCTTGACTCACAACAAACAAATTGTGTTCACTGTTGTCACGGTTTGAGGAAATAGTAGCTGTTCTGAGAATCATACCGCACAATCAAAAACACTCTGTTGACAAAATATTTTATATAATGTTAAAATTGCTGGTTCACAAAGCCTTCACTGTGTTAAGAGGGATCATTTTTTGTTATACACCTACTTCGCACGTGAATTTTTTGAGGTGGGTTGACATTCCTGTTACGCCCCGCGTGTTATTATGTTGGTCATTAGTCATAACGCTGGCGCGTAAATGCTGTTGCATTTAAAAGCTATGGTTCATTGACTGTCGGTGTTTTGAACGTTGCTGCAGTTCTCGTGATTCAGTAGTGACTAATGACATTGCGCGCTCGAGGAAACTCGGCATCCGCTCGCCGTAAAACAAGAGGCAATGCCAAGAAACAGTGTGAGCTCTGAAATAATTTCCCAACAGACCCGTGACGAGCAAACAAATGGCATCGCCTGGAGCCGAGCTTCATGCGAGTATACGCATTCACAATTTAAACTGGTACCATATTGCTATCAGTTTCAACACTGCATATTCCCACACGGGGTGTTTATGTATTTGATATGATTCTGAGAATTAACGGCTATTATTTCACCTCAACGCCATGTCGTGTCCTTATGGTGAAGAAGCTCTGTGTTGTCAGGTTGGAACTGAATTATTTAGCATTGTGTACGTGGAATGCTTTCTTGGAAGGGTTGAATTGGTGATAATGTCTCGACACACACGACCTGTAGTCAAAGACGACGCCACACGATGCCTAAAACAGCACCTGTTAGATTTTAAACCAGATACTCTGTCGTGAGCCGCATAGTTTGAACTCCAGACTTCAAAAGGTTCAGCATTGTTCCGTCGTAGCCCAGTGCAAGGAGTGACCGGTTGGAAGCGCTGCAGCTGAAGCAGCATCGTTCATTACCCACCACAGTCAGTTACAGACCATTTTGTACTGAGTGCTGAGCCACACTGCTGTTCGTGAGGTACACGAACGTAGTTACAACGCTAACCGCCTGAGCCATCATACCACCCCTGTTGTACGTAGGAAAGAAAAATCGTAGCCTACCTGCATATATTTCGTTGTCCTACCACGCCGGGTGCCCGTTCGTCCTTCGTTCTCCTAGCATGTTTTTCCTGCTTAGGTCAGTGGTAGGAAATTGCTCGTAAAGATGTGTGTTCGTGCACCGGATACATAAATAATGTATCTCAAACACGTAGCAACGCAGTGCCTTGTATTTGTTTGAACCGACTATTTATTCAGTTTTCTCAATCCAATTCAGGTCACCAAATCCACAATTTTTTTTTATTGTGCAGCACGAGAGGTCAGAGGTAGTATGGCAGTCGGAATTGACACACAAATGACTGAAGTGATATATATTTAACAGGTCTGCGACTGTTCCCTTAACCTTATGGTGTGAACGCCACACATACAAAAATCACAGCAGTAGCAGGTAATCTTAGGCACTTAACAACTTACACCAATATAGTTATGATGTTTCTTCGCAAGTAAATCGCCAAGCACCTGGTGTACTGATAATTTATGCTCATGTGTACTTTACTCGTATGTCGCGGAACAAGTTTCGGTATGTGACATGTTTTAAGGTGGTTGTTTAGAGAAATGTCTTTGAGACTCCCGAAGCAAACCTGCATTGGAGTGTCGGATCTGACTGAATTTAATAGGTTCTTCACACTCTAAAGAACACCCAACTTATGGAAATATGGTACTGATGGAGATTTTGGCTCCTGTCGTTTGTTCTTTATGTCAACCGGATTTAGGGATTTTCACATTGCTAGGCAGAAGGTCTTCCATTGTAACGGGACGTACTCTTGGAATAGGTGGGTTGAACACTCCTAATAATGAAATATGAGCACTCAGACTCATCAAGTCAAGTTTTGTACAGTGTTCGATAAGTTTCTCTTAATGGTTTCGGTCTGGTCAGTGTCCAGATTCGAAACTATGTGAGTGCGATTCTGGCCCTTCTTGTCTGAAACAACCATGTTGTGAGGAGTAGAACCCTCATTTGCCGCATATGGATTTTATCTTCCTCGTTTATTGTATTCACAAAACTGGAATCAAACTCGACTTGTCCAAGAATGTTCGGTTACAGTGCATTTGAGGAAGCTGAAAGCGATATATAAATTAATATTGTTTATAATATGGTAACATGGAGGAAAAGTACGACTAGCGGGACAAAATATTAGTATCGTGTAATGTTACGGGAGTATAAAGGAAATAATGGTTTGTAGAAAAGATATATATATACGGGTATAATATAAAGTACGTTTAATATTTCCAAAGTTTCTGCATATACTTCACATGCCAGTTAAAGAGGTAACATGTAGTTCCATTACATAAAACCGGGTGTAGAAACAATACCCAACGTTATACGATGTTAGGTATGCGTCATAAAATTGAAGTGAAATAGCCACGACAGCTCTGTGCAGCGCGAAATTACGGCTAGTGAAAGGTGAATAGGAACATGTTATTTAGGCTTGCGTACATATTCACATCACCCCAGAGGATATCTTCTGAGTCTTATTTGTGTATATTTCAGAAGAGGAGGAAGCCTGCTGTTTCAGATGTGTAATCTGATTTCCATGAAATAACACGTCGCGTCACGCGCACACCCAACTGTTACTTGTTTCGTCTAAGTGCCGCTAGATGGAACCCGGATTTCAGTTTCGGGCTATAGGCATGTCTCGTACACTCGTCGCACAATCTATGAAATGTGAACAGTGCTCCTAAGGTAATCAGAGGTTAAACCCGTACATCAACTGAATTATCACGTAACTGTATTTTATTTTACGTCGTCGTGGAGAAAATTATCTAGCTTGGAGCCTGACAGTTCTATCTTTACGCCCGGTATTGAGGGTATTAACTCTCTGAGCGTGGTGTGCTATTGTTTAGAGGCGACGAACATTTCACACCTTAGCACGCCGGACACTGAACGTGAATGGGGCTCTGGACCATCGAGAGGTCATGTCTGAAAAGAACATCAAAGAGTACAGATGTGAGTGGCGTATTTTGCCGTGAAATTAAATCCAGCTCTAGGGTTGCTGACTTCAAAAACGGATGTAGAGATCAGGGTCTAAATTATACACTCTCAAATGTTAGGCAGGAAGTTATGTGTAACTTAATGTTGCTAGCACAGAACTGTTCGGAACGAAAGAGGAACCAAGTTCAGGCTAGCAGTTTTCCCGGCCGATATTCCAGTCGATCTCGCCCATTCAATTCCAGACGGTAGGCTTGGATATAAGTTCGATACGTACGTCCATTGGCCATGTAAGACAAATGTCAATGACATGTTTTGGCTTTGAGATGAAGTAGTGCTGTGCAGTCTGTTCGGAAGCATTGCCAGCTATAGGGGGAGCAATATCATATTTTTTATATATTCGACTGGAATGCGTTGTAGTGACGTAAGTTGGTAGTATGTAAATTACAGCTTACAGGACAGGAAGATAATATGGCATATTTCAAGGCATTTCTGTTTTAAGCAATACAAAACCCGACCAAATTCACCGGAGGCATTTTTTGGGTGGCCGATATCTGTCAAGATAGCAGCAGGAAATCTGCCTGTTTGAAACATGTAGTTTTCGAGGAGGTGAACAGGAATATGACGGTCTTCTACGTTGTGATGCCATGTAGTTAGGTGCAGTGACGCTCATCTGCACGAAATATGGAGGTATCTGTATCCTTCGACGTAGTGATAGCGAAGTACGTGTCACTTCCTAGAGCACCGTTGTGGCTGCCTTCTTTATTTTCTCTACGGATATTTTTCCAAGGTTTTTAAAATTTAGAAATATACTTACTCTTCGCTGTTTGGTACTATTACATGTACTTTGTACTTGTTAATATTGATGGCGGAGTAGCTGAGTTAGTGTAGTGACTGGGTCACCGGCTGGAAAATTACGATCCTTTACTACGATATGGCTTTGTGGTCTGTACAGGACAAATTTGTTTTTAAGTTTCAGCTAATACCTCCTTGACGAAAAGGCTAGACTGTGTCTCTTATGACGCATAACACTGCAACTTATGGCGGAAAAATATTTTTAGGAGCCTCATTTGAACTAATGTGTTAAATTAGGATTAACCATTCAGCTTATTGAATACAACCACTTTTAGGCTGAAGATGTGAACGAAGCAGAAGTAATCGATCACAACACTGCGTCCAGTAAACCACGTTTCATAGTTGTTATTCCATGCTCCAAAACACTTAACAGGTGTTTTAATGAATGAAAACTTTTGTAAATGAGCGAATTGGTTAGAAACATGGCGGTTCAATAAAAATGAGTAACAGCTAGAGAAAATGCTTTATTTGGCGGCAGGTTATGGTCAGTTAGTGCAATGAAGTACGGAACGAAGCAGTGTTAATGGTTTTTTTGCGTCATTTGTTTCAACGCTCTGCATCCTATAAAAATCAGACATTTTGGTCGTCAATATAGCGCTTCGTTCTGTAAGAGTCACGAACAGCCGCCAGGTCTAAATATTCTCCTAGTCACTGTTTTTGCATGAAGTGAAACTTATTATATTAATATGAATATGTGGATGATAAATGCATTCATTATTTACTGTGTAAAAGCAATCAGCAGTATTAAAAACAAACACCATCAGTTGTACATATGCATTCCGTATCAATATTTTATTTATGCACGTTGTCCTTCCAGAATATCTCGATCTACCTCGACCATTTTCAGGGGAGTTTTATGTGACAAGGAGAAATGATATTGGGTAATTACGTACTTAATATTATGTAATTAGCAAAGGAAATGTTGTACGACGTGGGAAATTCCTGTTGGCAAATTGCGTAATGAGTACTGTGTAATTAGTCAATAGTATGTTTGCGTGCCACATAAAACTTCCCTGAGCAGGGTCAAAGTTGACTGAAATATGTCGGAAGGACTATGTGAATAAGTACAAACTTTTTAAGGTGCATGGTGTTTGTCCTGTTGCTCTTGATAATACAAAATGTGTGGTAGGGTGATAAGCGGGACTAACGAAGTAGACGTGCGGTCGCAGTTATGTTGACGTGGCACCTCATGTGCTTGGCACATGCCACGTATGCTGTGATTTATGTGTTCCGGACACCTCCAGCAACAGACACCTCAATCCGATTCAGATGTAACGTAAATTAATATCTGTTGTGGTTTCCTTCTTGATAACGGATACTGACATCCAGGCTGATGGACTGAGGGGAGAATGTGTTGTGGAGAGTCGTACCCAGAGTACTGCCGTGGGAAGTGGCCAACAGTCGTGTTTTGACATGTTCTTGTTACATTTTCAGCATTAGATTACGAACACTTATATAGATTATTCATTTTCGGCCGTTTTCAAATTTATTTCATGTCATGAAAGCTATGGGCCGTTCCGACCAGGTCTACCTGCCTGACATCTCGCATTATTGCACTGTGTGTCGGCATTTTCATGCATTTGTATTTCGCAAAAGAAATTATCAGATTTATTGCCACAAAGGGGAAAGTAAAATTGGAGATGAAACAAACAGTTATTAAGATTACTTAGCGAGGAGGTTGCCTGTAAGAAGTCAGTAGGGCGATCTAACTCCTTGCAGCTGAGACATTTGGGAAAGTTCTGTGTAACGTCAGACCTAAGTGGGACAACCACACTAGGAAAATAATTTTGCAAGCAGTGGTGAAGAGGGCAATAATATTGTTAAGTATTAGTAAGGAGAGTGATTTGAGTAATCACATTTGGGTTATGGGTATTGCAGATTAATTTTAGTGGGCTGCGCCCTGCATGAAAACTGGTGTTAGCAGGTGCAACTCACTTTATATTTAACTCAACGTATTATTATTATTGTTATTATTATTATCATCATCATCATTATCATCATCATCATCATAATCATAATCATAATCGTGGTCGTCGTCGTCGTCGTCGTCGTCTTCCACTTTCCTTACTTAATCAGCAGTTTAGCTGATTCTCAAACGAGTACCGGTCTACTTGTCCAAGCACTTCTTATTCACTCTTCTGCCAAAAACTGACTGTACGACATGCATTAAATATTACTGCTTCCTGCATTACAATATATAGAGCAGGGGGGAGATTAAGCAGTTTTAAACTTTCGTGTAATTCGTTTGGAATCATGCCCGATGTGGATAGCGCTAGTGGTACTGTACAGGTCGTTTGCAATTGTAAATGGCTCGTTAGCTCTTCTGTCAAGTCTGTATACTTCTGTAGCTTGTCGGTGAAGGTGCTCTGAAGGTTGTGACTGTCAGGAATTGCTGCATATATTAGGTACTCTTCTTTGATGGTTTTATGAAGTAAAACAACGTCCGGTCTATTGTTATGGGTAGTTCGATCATGGCACAGGGAGTTCTCTATCACGGACTGTGGCTCATTTTTATAATATGGCATTGGTGGCCCCTCTGACAGTCCATATTTAATAGCCAAATTAATAATTATTATTACTATTATTGATATTGGTATCACGATATGGTATGTGACGTCGTGTGGGTTGATAAATACATAAAAATATTTCAGAGGGACTTGACCTGCTGCTTCTATATTCAGGGTAGAAAAGTTCCGTAATCATTCAGGTGTGAATGTAGCGCGCTTCTTTACCTAATGTTCGTTCTAGGCCGCAAATCCATACAGTAGCAGCATCTGTGGGGTAAGAAAGGTAATAGGTGTGCTTGACGTAACTTCCCGGCCTTCGTAGGAAGCTCTATCGTCGGTGGAGGGGGGAGTACTCTTCGAAGACCAGCCCTAAAGTTCGATGTAGAAGCCTTTGGGAAGCCGCTGAAAACTTACAGAACGTACTCGTATATTGCAATGAAGCGAAACGCTTTGTCCTGCAATAGTGCCGTAAATTACCCTATATTTAAGGTATATAAAATATGTAGACGTACATCATTGGAACTCTTAAATTAGAGCATTCCGCAGAGGTCACAGTGGAATGTGCGTAATTGTCCTATCTGTGGGGTTTATAAATATTACTGAAAATTGCTGTCTGTAATATACCACTACAAGTTAAATTTGAAGAAAACCTACAGTTTTAGTCACTTAGCAGTATTGGTAGCGAAATAACACAGTCGGCACAGCGACAAGTGAACGGTCTGCTTGACAGAGGAATCGGGGTTTGATGCCAGACAGGAACAACAAATATTCTCTTCTACACATTGTCCGGAGTGGGTCTGGACCTCATTCAGTCTCCTTAGGTACCAGAGGATATTTTCCAGGATAAAAGATTTGACACGTGGCACTGACCGTTCACGTCCGTCTAATGCCGGGTTTAGGAACGCTTGACGCTGTACCTCCATTTCCCAATACGCTTTTATATATATAAATATATTAAGTTTAATACTCTGAGACAGAAAAATGTATTTATCAAAGATCCATCTTCTTACGAAATCGGCGTGGGAAATATCAGTAATAAGCAGCTCTGTGACATGCGCAGGTATATATATATATACACGAGTATACGAGGAGGGGTCCAAAAGTTTCCAGCCTGACCAACTTTTTAAGGTGAGAGAAATAAAACAACTTTGCTATTTTTCAATATAGTCTCCCTTTATTTCAACACATACTGATACTGATACATTAATCTCACCATAGATGGCGCTATATATCCCTCGCAGCATTTTCCGTTTGGCGCGGCTTTTGTATGTCAGGCCGGAAACTTTTGGACCCACCCTCTTATATATATTTTTTTTTATTTATATTTATTTATTTATTTGAAAAATCGGTGTATTCAGTGAACGAATGCACAAAGTTCACTTAGAATGTACGAAAACGTGGCGCAGCATGTGACAATATATGCAGAATTCTATTAACCACAAACTTGAAACTGTGGTGATTACTTAAAACTAAAACAAATAAAATAAAATAATCGAAGAAACAAGTTTTTAAAGTGATTTCGCATTCACCTGATTATACAGTATAGTGATTGCACACTTTATTCTCATTCGTGCGATCTAAGGTTCAAATCTCTGTCCAGAGACATAATGTCCTTACTGGTTTCTCGTGGGTTTTCTCATCTCCAGGAGTATGTTTTGTTAATATTCGTAACCATCCATCCATTTCATTCGACAAGATGTGACTTATGCAGTTGATTCAGTGTGGTTTACTAACGAAAACAGAAAATTTCTCACCATTCTTTTTCGGTATATTATTAATTAGGATATGTTTCTCTTCCTTTCCCACGCCCCTCCATTATGTTATCGTTTCCAATATTGGATGCCAGAAATATCGACCCATGACGTGCAACGTTGCCATGTCAACAGTTCGTGGATCTCTATTCCTATTGTTGCGTGTAGAGCCACGTGCGGTAACATGTGTCAGGTATCCATGGCCTCTAATTATTTTATACGCTAGAAACCCCCTTAATAATCAATTGCGTGAAATCTCAATGGTTATGTAACATCGTAATGAAATGACCACAGTCAAACACAACTGCACTGTTACTGCGCCGTTAATGCTGCGATATTTTTTACATTACCAGTACGCAGACTATGACAGGCAATTTCCAAACTCAAGTCAAAAATACACGATGTATCAGTTTGAGGTAGATATTCACCTGCTTTATGAACAGTTTTTGATTACTTGTTTTGCCCTTGTAAGGCACGAAATCCATCCGCACAGCGACGAACGTTTGTCTGAGAGACCCGATGTTTCATGTTCAGATGTGTTAGAGTGAATATGTTAAAATTTGCAGTTGTACTTCTGGACGTTTAGAAAAATTTTCTTTGGACTTTAACGTGTCATAATGTGTGGGTTGCAAGAACTTCGGTACAAACTTAGTACCTTACATCAAATATGGACTTCACAGTGACTTAAAACGTAAATTTGCAGCAATTTTTTATTTCATGGGGACTTTCGACCGTGTAACCGCCAGGAAGTAGAAACTGGGAAAATTCCAGAAAGGAGGAGTCGGGTCTATTTATTTCTTTTTGCGACTTATTCCCGAGTTAAAGGGCGTGACATGCAACCTGATGACGGTACGGTTTGCTCGAATTCAAGATTGCACACACGCACGTTCAAGCGAATCATGCATAACCCGCACCAGTAAAGCATCAAGCAGTCATAATGTTTCCAGCTGCAAATTTTGTGTAGGACAGATAACCGTCTCGTGATATGAACTCCTTTGCTTATCAAGACGCGGACCACCTGCTTCCGTGTGTTAAATATTGGCATTTTCCACGTCATGTCCGATATAATAGAATATTCTACAGCTCTGTAAAAGGATCTGAACTGTGTTCCACCGGGTGTATGGAATTTAGTTCAACGTTTATTTCTCGCGTGTCACAGTACATCCAACAATCAGTCCTACAGCTTCTGTGCATTCATTCATGTGCTTAGTATTCCCGGTCCCTAGTCTGGCTGATGGAAGAAAAGAATCGGTTTTTATGGCGCAGAAACGACATGCTCTTTCGATTTACAAAAGTCACTCCCTCTTGAAATAAAATGGACTTATGATGCAATGGAAAGCATTGTTCTTACCCTCAAAAGTCAAGAGTAAATAAATGCTTACCATGTCCATTGATTAAGTATAAGTAGTGTTTTTTTTTTCTAAAAACGTGTTGGCCTACCCTCTAATATAAAAATTAAAAGCTGTAAACATGAAGTCCACATTTCGGCAAAATTACCGGACAACATTCTCGCCCACAGTTCCCACTTCCGCCGCTGGGATCTCTCACGTCGTTGCGGACGTGGAGACACCTGGTGGTGAAAAGCGGGAACATCTAAAAAGCGGGGAAAGCAATGGCAAGCTACCCCTAAGAACTTGCCCAGGATGCAGCGTACCAGAGCCATACCAGTCGCCTGACTGAGCTCTGGTCTCT
>JGI20166J26741_11831140_pt1 | contig 9997 bp, 6 predicted proteins | sample TergutCu122P5_FD_26741 | JGI IMG/M metagenome (IMG submission 26741) | reverse complement strand
CGTAACCGTTCAACTTTGGATATAGCTGTTTTGGGTTATATCGGTATAGTTCAACATAAGGAACACTCTCCCGAAGTTTTGTCCATTCCTCCTGGGACACGCTGTATAAATTGATAAAAAAATGGAACCAAAAGGACACAAAGAATGTGATAAACGAAAAAGCCATATAAGCAGCAAACTTCATACGATCTAGGTATATATATCTTCTAATAATGTTAGACACCCTGTTACTAAGACCTTCACGACACTTCACCCAACTACACTTAACTCCACTTCACTACACTTGTCAGCACTTCACTTTCTCTCATTTAAACTTCACTCATCTACACTTCACTACCCTCTCATTTGGCTTAACCCCATTTAAATTTCCTGTCTCTCCATTTCACCTCACATAACTACACTTCACCTCAATTCACTTCACTGAACTTTTAGTTGATTTTCGCCACACTTCTATTCCTTTCATTTCACCCCGTTTATAATTGCTTTCTTAACTCTGTTTCTAAAAATCTTACGTTTACAAGGGAAAGTCCCTAACGCTTCTGCAGGTAGTTGGTTCCAGTTTTTAATGGTCCTATTTACAAAGGAATACTTCCCGATACTCCATTCTTTGCTTCCTGTCTCTAATTTTCTGAACATGATCTACCCTACTCAAATAGTAAGGCCTTCACAACCTGTCACATATAGCTTTCCAAGCCCATTCCCCAGAGTACGCTTTAAAAAGTGCGCATAAGTGTGCTATCGTCCTATGCTGAGCCAAGGTTTCCCAGTCAGAATCCTTTGTATGATTTGTAAATCGAGCAGCTTTCTTCTGTACTCGGTCTAACACATTTATCTGTCCTTGTCTGCATGGATCCCAGCATGCAGACCCATATTCAAGAATAGGACATACCAATGATGTGTAGGCTAAAATTTTTGTATTCCTAAACCCTTGTTTGAGAACGTGCATTACAAAGTGAAGTGGCTTCCAGGCTTTTTGCGCTGTGTAATTTACTCGGTACACCCAGTTTAAATCACTTTGTAAGATTATTCCCAAGTATTTACAACTGCTCGCTTCCAGAATTTTTTGGTCACCAAGAGACTAACCCAGTGGATTTTTAACCTGATCTCTCATAAATCTTATTGTCTTACTTTTACCGGGATTCATTTTCATCCCATTTTCTGCCACCCTTTCCCCCAAGATGTCCAGATCCTTCTGCAACTTTTCTATGTCGTTTTTATTTATGATTTTCCTATAAATTATACAGTTGTCAGTGAACAGTCTAATACTCAAGTCGATGTTCCTCCAAATATCATGTACATACACTAGAAACAGCAGTGGCCCCAAAACACTCCCTTGTGGCACACCTGAGGTTACTCCGACATCCTTGGATAGTTGCCCTCCTACTTTTACCCTTTGTGTGTGACCTACAAGTAATAACCTTACCCAAATGACTACCCTCGAATCCATGCCCAAGGCTGCCAGTTTTGTAAGCAGCTGATCATGAGGAACTAAATCAAAGGCCTTGGAAAAGTCTATTATAATTGCATCTATACCGACCACCTTGTCCAAAGAATCCACTATGTCCTGGCATACCATGATGACTTGACTTTCGCACAAGCATCCTGGTCTAAACTCATGCTGTCCCTCATATAACCAATCATTCATACCCTAGACTTGGCTCAAATACCTGTTCTTAGAAAATAGGACTTTAAATATTTATGGCAGTGAATATTAAGACTACAGTCCTCTTGACTGGTGCACTGTGTAGTCTGATAGATTGGTACTGTCTTAGGCAAACCTGTTGTCTCCCTTTTCAAGTATTCAGACCTAAAGATGAATGCAACATGTTCTATGGAAACATTTGTACCTTTTTACCAGATTCTATGGTATCATATCACCAAAGACTGTCATTGTGATCTTAGGGAAAGTAAACATGCACATGAAATCATATCTGATTGTGGTCTTGGGCAAGGTAAAGATAAAGCTGTCCCTATGTTGAGCCAGTGAAACACCATGAATATGCCCTGGGGAGTGAACATAACAGAGTGCTATGAATTCTTAACCTTGGCTGATCAGTTGCATGCCTTGGCCACTTTAATACTGGTACCCTCTGGATAGGAGGCTGGGTTAGTCCCAGAGTTGGTCTGGACACCATCCATCCATCCATCCACTTATGGTGCTACAGCCTCTTTTAGGCCATGGCCTCCCTCAAAAGGCACCTCCATCTTCTCTATCCTTAATCCATCTCCTCCAACCTTGTATTCCTAGGATCTGCAATGCATCCCTCTGGACAACATCCTCCCACCTTATTCTTGGTTTTCTTAGGGATGTTGCTGGCCACCAGAGGAAAGAGAAAAATCTCTTGCCCCAAGCAAGGATCCAACCCTGATTCCTATGTCAACCAGCCAAAAACTACGTGTACTCACTATTCTGAGTTAAAGTATAGCAGACAACTGTAGAAGTGCTAAATCAGGGACAATCTGTACTGATTCTCTTCTGTCACTAACCCCAATTCTCCTCTCAGTCATGACCAATAGATGCTAGCATTCTCCGAGAATAACACAGTAACTATTAGAAAATTCTCATGGTTACAGGGATCCAACTCCACAAGAAATTCCAGAGCTGGACAACAGTTTGTGGCCAGTCATTGAACCTGACAACTTCCAATATGTTGACATTGGTAAGAAGCTGAAAATCAAGAAGGGTTTCTTCTCTGAGGCAATGAAATTCTGGGATAGCATTTTCAAGATAGTAGAGGAGAAACCAAATCTGGTAAAGGATGAGTTATGATAAACATGAAGTAAAGGATAACATGTAAGGACTGCAAATATGAATAATAAAGACTCTCTTACCAGTCTGATTGACTTCATTAACAAGAACACCAGTAACAGCAGCAGCAGCAGAAGCAACAGCAGTAGTTGTTGTCTGCAGGGACACAAAGCATTCCATCTTCACACACTCCTGTCACATGGAAATGACTGTCATATTCACATGGATATTGAAGTTCACAAAGAACATTTCCAAAGACAAAACCCTTGGCCAATATATATTTTGTACATAATAAATTAACTCTTCCCAAGCCGAAGAGTACTAGACGAACAAGGAAATCATACAGGAGGTTAGATAGTGCCAAATGAGGGGTACATATCATCCATATTCATATACAGAAGAAACATCTGGTGCAAAGAAATGAATTGAGCGAGTTCATCACTGGGCTTTAGCACCATACAAAAAGAAATATGATTTCATATTGGGAGGGGGTTGTTTTAAAAAAATGAATAAAATAACTAGATTTTATCTGCCCAGTCCAGAAGTCAGTGGTGTTGTTGACATAAATGTTAGTACTTTCATAATCCAACCTTCATATTATAACAAAATTTCCAAGGAAAAAAGAATGTTTATGTCATCTCAAACATATCAAGTGGGGCTTTAACTTGTGTACTCCCACTTGAAACACTGCTTGGCATCTAGTCACAGACTGAGATTTTCAAGATGATGAAAATTTGAATTGTGGTCTTTTGGGTTATGACATCAAGTAGTCACATTGGTGGCTACCAAAGTTTCAGAGGAACCTTATACCTCCATTTTCAGTGTATAAAGTAGAAGATCTACTGCACTACATCATGTCACATCTCAGAAAACGTTGATCTTCATGACCAATCCTTTGTCTATAATTATGTCTTTTATGTGTATGCCTATGAGGATTTTATAATTTTCTTCAGTGTCTTAGAAATAATAGCAATCAAGAATCCTCTTCTACAACCCAAAGTTCTCTTTGTCCTCTGTATGGGCTGTTTTGGAGGACCTCCTGCTCTTTCAAGGCTGTCCATCCTGAAGTTATTGGCCTTTCTGGGCCTTTGGCTCCCATTGGTCTGCTTGAGGCCTTGTCTCCTCTGCCATCTCTCTGCTTTGGATGGGCCACACAATCTTGTCTTCTGCCATTCACTGCCCCCCACTTCACCTTTACATTTCCCATTTCTAGACTTGGCTCACACCTACCCTAAAGATGGAGACAGTATGTTCTTCTGCAACAATGGTAGTGACCTGGCACACCACATAGTGTCATAAAACAAAAGGACTGCAAAATGAACTCTTCAGTTTATATATATAACTGGGAAACAAACCAAGTACTGAGTCATACAGGGTCACTTGTTGCTTCAAATGGTCAACTTGCCCTAAACTGGCCAATAAAGCCGATAAAGTTTGCTCCTGTGGCAAACTCACTTGCTGACTTAAATGTCGTGAGAAACTTTTTTAGGTCACACAAGGGCATTCAGCAGAGTTCAGTGGCTTCCACCAGCTGCATCCACTAAAATGTCCTAATGTGATTCATATAAGAATAGGGATATGGGACTCAACTGCTGAACAATAACTTAACCATGTCCCATAAGTAACCACAGGCGAGGGAATTGACAGGACCAACATAAGTACTGTAGGCTTAAAACTGTCATTCAGATGAACTGTTGACCTCCCAAAAGTTGAAAATTATTTACTGAATTGTATACCGAAGTCAGGACAGTACTTTCCATTATTTTAAATGGTAAAAATAATAATGCATTCCCAGCCCATCCCAAAACCCCCAGCCAAGTTCCCTACATATTGCTTAAAACTCTTAACCCTTTGGCACCGGAATTCTACATTTAAATTTTAGCACATTCTGTATTTAAAATGTGAATAATACAAGAAGCAAAAAAGGTAGAATTATGAAATAAACGGTATTTTGAAGAGGAAAAAACAGAGATTATGCAGCATGTTTAAAATATTCATTATGCATATTTGTTGAATAAATATATAAAATGCAGCATCTGGAGGTTAGCTGTGCGGTACAACGTTTATATAAGTCGTTAGGTGTTACAAACACCTATAAAACAGTCCAACAATGTTTTTTTTAGATAAGTCCAACAGTGATATACGCACAATATGAAACCTACAAAAGACCAATTACCCAATTATTTAAGCCCTAAATGGGTCAAAAAATAATTATTACACTTACCAATTGAAGTGAAGAAGATAAGCAAGGTGAGGTGGGAGAGGAAGGAGAGCAGAGGCTGAGTCACTGTTCATTGATGGTGGGTGAGAGTGAGCAGCTGAAGAGGCAACTGACGGAGGTTCTCACTAGCCATGGATACGAAATTTTGTCACATGTGGAGTTGCAGTAGTGGGAATGTGAGGTGGACAACGAATTTTGGGTATTAATACCTGTGAGTTGCTATAGCGAAAAAATCGCAAAGTGAGACAGCAGATAGTGAGGGTTCACTGTATTCTAGTTTTAAGATTTCAAACCGCACATATACATCTTAAATACACATTTGATAACAACTGCAGATGATGCTACAGGCTATGAAACTTTATAAACACCATTTGCAGCTGGTTTTAATTTTGGAACCCCGTACTTCCATATGATAGTATATTTTTACCCAAACATGTCAGAGTAGTGTCTTTAATATTTACATGTATTTGATGTGGTGCATTTGGTTGGTATTATAAAGGAATACACTGACCTGAAATGCATGGAATAGACCACTCTAAAATTGCAAAAAAAAAATTATTCCTTGAATTTCTTTTCTTCAACTTTCACTTAAGAACACTTTTCTTTTTAATGGGTCAAATATAGCTGGTCGTGCCCTGTGCGGGTAAGGAAGACTGTGGTAGCGAGCCACTGAGAGTGTTTAGTGCTATGAAGATGGCGGTGCCACAGAAAGAACAAGTGGGAAAGTTACGGGAAACTGACCAGTGATCTGGTGTGATGTTTGGAAATATGTGAAAGGGTGGTAGGTTGATGATGATGATAATAATAATAATAATGACGACGACCGTCAGTAGCAACGCGAATATGACTTTGGCACAGCCAAGCTTCTTGGACAGTTATTCCCTGAAGAGGGACAAGCCACATTTCTCCAAAATTTCAGTGACTGTTCAACAGTCAACATGACATAACATCCCACAAGATTTAAATCTTCATCAACACCGCTGTGAGAACCTAAAATCTCGCTTGGCTAGACCATACATGATAGATTAAAGGCATCAAACACCCAAAGCACCTCGTTGACTTCCGGTCCATCAGAAGGCCAATGTTAGATGAATTTAAAGAGACTATGGCACTCCAGTTTTGAACTTCACCTATTGTCTTATGACAGCATAAACTTCTAGAACCGCCGCGTTTTGGAATCTGGTTCTTTCTACGTCTTCCAGTACAAGTGGCACCATCTAACGAAGACAAGTTTTGCCTAAGCGTCCCATCAGAATACATTTTTTTCTCACTTCTGGACACAAAAAGAACCAGTCATCGAAACATAATGATTTTAGCTTAATATCTCCTCCATCACATAACACAAAAGGTCCCATTGGAGTGCCACAGTAATAGCAGGCCTACTATTATAACTATTACTGCTAGTCCCAGTGGGGCCTGGGGTAGCGTAGTGGTTAAGGCACTGCGCTACTAGTCGGACTCCCGGGATCGATTCCCGGTGGTGTCACTGGGGATTTTTTCCGTGGTTCCCCCGACAGAACCATGTGCCGTGAGGTCGACTCAGGCTCTGAAAGTGAGTACCAGGGATTTCTCCTGGGGTAAAGGCGGCTGGTGCGTATGGCTGACGACCTACCACCCTTGTAGTGCCGAAACGTCAAGAAACGGGCCTTAACCTACCCGGAACCCCTTGGGCCACCTCGGTCTGTTGCGGGAGAACTTTACTCTTACTTTACTGCTAGTCCCAGTAAATTTCGGGACCTACTGGATGGATACAATATCCAGTCTGGAACAGTTAACTGCTTGGTTGAAGACACGTTTTCAAATAACGGCGCACTGAGTTCGAGTCCAGTCCGCGACTCTCACGGCCACGTGACGTCACGTCCACTCTCAGAGCTTGACGCAGTGACGCAGGACTGTGCAGTGCCTGAGAAGTGCATGGTTCATTGTGCCGACCGTCGAATGCAGAACACGGTGCGCGCTATACTCTGCTATACTCTGACAATGTTATTTAGTGGTTTGTTGCGTTGCTGCTTTGTACAATAAGTGTAGTGGCGTGTACCATTAGATAAGGTGTGCTATCATCTTTCACATTAACGTGAATATTGTGTCACGATCAGTTCCGTTCGAGCGGTGGGTATAATAACTTTCTGTAAATTCAGGTGTCATACTCTACGTTAAACTGTGTACTGAAAATCGTCTTGCACAGTTATCACCAGTGCTACCTTATAAAATACGTGTTGTGACATGATTTGTTGCTGGGTAATAAACAATATATTGTGGGGCGTAGAAGTGTGAGGTTAGCGCTTTAAATCCACTAGTTATTTCTGGAAACAATTCACGCATCTCTGTTTTCAATAACATGATTTTTGGGTTATTTAAAGACATCTCTTCAGCTGAAGTAATTACTGGAATAAGAAAAGATGGTAATTAGGAATGGTGACTCTGTAAGGAGTTTGGAATAACCGTGGTTTAACTGGAAGCAGTGTCAAATTTCCGACATCGCGAATAAATGTATAGTGTGTTACAGCTGTCAACAACTCATCTGGTTTTACGAAACATTTTTGTTTCTTTTCTGTTTTTTTTTCGTGAATCCTCATATAACAAAACAAATTTTTAAACTCCTACACCACGTTAAATGATTAAGTTTCAAAAAACCGGAATGGAAAAACCTACTTTTCAAACTCAGACGTAAATGGGACTAATATTAAAAGGATTCATTACGATGTGAGGGTGGAAAATGGATCCATTTGATTCAGTACAGGGAGCGGAAGGAGGTTTCATAAAAGGAGGGAAATTTCTTGACTAACTAAGCCTCGTTTAAGTTTTGTAGATGGAGTCTAGGCCAGTAGCTAATTGATTGGTTGGTTGGTTGGTTAGTTATCCTTGTTTATACCAAACAATTCATTGTTTATTACTTAATATGAGCGCCCGTAGTAAACAGTTATACTTTTCACATTTAGGTCAGCTTTCGTGTTTCTTTGCAAGATAATTTCGGCAACATGAAATGTCTGCCTTAGGGAAGGCTCCGTTTAAAATGTTTTACTGCCCGTTAAACATTTATTGTAACATTTCGAGCAGCATATTTACAGTTTCATTTACACTGATGGTCCAGTCATAATATCCCTAACAAAGTCAAATTAAATAGAGATCAACATCTTATGGAAACGTGTAGCGCCAGATTTAACCTTTCCTGTGCCACATACGAGATACGGACCTTACATGTAGCGTTCTGCGTGATCTGTATCTTCAGAGTCTATTGAGATCAGTGATAGAATCGTGTACCGCTATCTCTCAACTCTCGGCTAGACAGGCTGACGTTTTTCAACGATGACGTTCGTACATTACGATGGAAAAATTCGAACAAGAGCAAGTTTCATTAAGCAAAAACTAGATTGGGAACGATTATCAGAAGGACATTCCCACAGAATCGCGTCTAAAAGGAACTGAAAAATATTTCGATACACAATACACCCGATATTTTGACGTACCAATAAAACGCTTTAATAGCGCAGTAGAGAAACTGATACTTTCTTCAAGCATCACGTACAGTCTACTGGTTTGTCATCTCCAGAAATGGCATTTTTGCTCTCCCTGGCTTTTTTTTCTCTCTCTTTTTGTTCTTGAGATTCAGAGCGTAACGTATCGGCTGTAATGGGTTGTAACAAGCCAATTTATCCGTCGACAAGATGCTCTGTTATTTATGTGTATTTATAGTTTATTTAACGGCGTTTTCAAGAGCTCGCGTTAACTGCACCAAGTGTTAAAATTATTCATGAATGACGAACTGCATAACGTTACGACTGTGGAATTCTGGGTTTTGATAAACCATAGTTTTGTAGGTGCATACAGACGTTTCGGAGGAGCATGCTTTCTCTACCATCATGACACAAGGATCAGGCCAAAATCTGATAATCAGCTGATCAGAATGCAGTGTTAGTATCAAATACGAATGTAAAAATTCATCACTTTAGAAGAAGACAGCAAGCTCTAAGGAAAGATCTGTACCCACCTACAAACCTTCGCGATATCAAAACCCAGAATGCCAAAGTATGAACAATTCCCGTCGCAAAAGCTCAAGATTTGAAACTGCATAAAATGCGGAAGACAGCGGTTGACGTCTGATTTGAGATATTATCGCCGTATTTCTCTTGAGGTGCTTGGGAAAATCACGAAAACAGGGAACGGGATAGCCAACCTGTCGGCCCGTATTTTAACGAGCAACTGCTCGATTACAAAGCAGAGGTGTTGCTTTGTCTTCTGCGCCGACTGGTTATGCATAGAACACGTTGAAACTAAAAGAAACCTCACGACAAAAGCTTGAAAATAAAATACGGCTAAAATAGGCAATTGATTCTCTACGGAGATAATTATGCAGTTAATGCCTTCTCTGTCTGTACTAGTCACAATGCACTGTTACAGTGTTTCAGGCAATACAAAATGGCGGCAGTGTGATTGCATAAAATGGCACAGGTACGTGAAAGTGAGGCAATAGAATAACGTCACCACTGCAGGGCGCAGTGTTATTCAACTTTTTGACCTCAATGTTCGTCCGAAAACAATCGGCGACTCACAAAGTCCTCTTTTTCTTTTTTTAAACTCTCGATTTTCCGCCACCGGAGCGAGAAATGCTGACAGAGATATACGTGTAAACGTACATCGCCTTGCTATCAGTTCCGGAACGATCACAAATTAAATATCACTCCAGCTTCCTGTAAATCACAAACATTTCACTCTTCCTTTTTTTTCTGAGAACGAGCAGAAGACACAGAGAAGTACAAAGGTGTTTCGAGAATATTTCGCGGTAACTGACGGGCTTTTGTGAATGTAATCACGAATAAAGCGGTTGAGGCTCTCCCGGTGGTCACTGTCCATAAATTTTCTACAGTGTGACAACATGCAGTCTAATATAAATTTGCCGACGTTTCGGAGGAACCTACTGAACTTGGAAATAGCAGAACGTCAATAAATTTGTAAGGAATTACGCGGCATCGCACTCCAAAATACGGTGATCTCTGTGGCGACGGATGTTCAGATTAGAAGGGGGGGGG
>JGI20166J26741_11831028_pt1 | contig 9997 bp, 8 predicted proteins | sample TergutCu122P5_FD_26741 | JGI IMG/M metagenome (IMG submission 26741) | reverse complement strand
GCTGAACACCATATGCAGTAGTACACAACCTGCACTCCTGAAGATGGACATATAGATGTCCGAAACATGTAGAGTTATTTATGATAATAAATCATAATTGCTGCATAAAGTTGGTACCTCTCGTCATTTGCTTAATATGTCTTTGGTGAATTCCTTCATTGAAAGACCGGACTCTCTTAACTGTCATTATGATTCCCTTATTTACCTAAAGAAATAATTCCCAAATTATTTCTTTTTTCATGTAAAAGTTTTTATTGGCTGAAACACTTACCGTACAGGAATAACCCTGTATGTCAGCTTTCCCTTTTCCGGTCGCTGTTAGGAAACATTTATAAACAAGTCCGTGGTGCATGGTTCTTTTTGAGAAGCTGGTAATTCTGGCTAAGTACGAGCAATTCTTTGTCGTTAATCGAATGAAGATTGTTGCCTTGTTCAGAACGGTCCATTATTTGGCCTTATTAACTACACGCCAAATAAGTATTTGTGTGTGTGTGTACACACACACACACACACACACACACACACACACACACACACTTGTGTATATATTTGTGATGTAACTTAATACTCCAGTGACGTAATGTTCATGTGTTTCACGTTTACGCTATGTGCATTTATCTTTGTTTTTCTTAGTGCTATTTACATGATGTATAATTAAAGAAAATAGAAAGTGCAATCCAAATATTTATTGTTGTACATAGGAATATGTGATTTGGTAGGTAGATATGTTACGAATATAGCTATAAATTGTGAACCAATTATTGTTTGTAAATCAGCGGTTAAAAATATTTCGACCAGGTGATCATTCGAAATGATGTGTGATCTATGTATTTAACGTACACAAAATCAGCTCAGAGATATAAACAATAAGTTCTTCCAAGAAATATAATAGCACACCACAGTAAACATAGTAGCAGTGTGTAATATCTACAGAAATGTGAACAGTAGCAAAAAGTGTGACCGCAGTGTAATAAATTGTGTGACTATAAAAGAGGTGCCCAGAATGCAAGCATCTGATATATAGTATATGTCGTGTCTTTCCCCCCCCCCCTTACCAAATGACAGTAGGGGCGCAAAATGCAGAGGGTTGAGAATTACTGAGCCAAAAGTTTCACTGCATTTTGTTAGTAGGCTTAATTGTTCGTCGTGTATACCATGTTTCTACTTCAAGAGTCTGCGTAAATGCTGTGATCTTTAAGAGAAAGGTGAAGTTGATACTGTGTTTAGTGAAGCATCGCGCCATGAACGCATATGAGGGGTGGAGGTGTAGCTCCACGCATTCCTAGTTGGAGGTTATTGGCAGCTTCAAGCCCAGATTGCTTGGCCCTAGGTGAAAATGTTTTCTTTACCTATAGGAGGCTCTTCTGTTCTCAGACCTGGTCTGGTTACTTTGAAGGAGGAAACAGCTCTTGTACCTGCCGGGAAAGGAACCACGATTTCTCAGTCCTTTCCGTAGCGTAGACACAATACCAACTGAGTTGTTCCGGCTGCTAATTTTGTAAGCTAGATTTAAAAGTGGCTTGAAAATATGGCTTAATAAAATACAGAGCGGGGTCGAACCGCATCTTTGAACTGACAGTAGGTATCGAAATATCTAACGACAGACCGTACGAACGAATTCGCCCTTCGAAAATATCGAAGGTTCGGTATTCCAGTTTTCTGCCACTGGACACGATCCTGAGACAGTTTCGTCCACCTCACACGCTCGTAGATTATTTCCTTAAGATACATCTTACTGTCATCCTACAATGTCATTTTCAACCTTTCAAGTGGTAATTTTATAAGAGGTTTCTCCGCTAAATTTTGTATGCATTCCCAATCTTTTCCTTCCTAGGTGCTTGCCCACCCTATCGAAACTGCTCAGGTTCCGTCGTCTAAATCACGAAGTTCCTTGTTTTGTAATATCCTGTATTTTCCGGTAAATTTATTCGAAATATTTTTCGGATCCTTTTTCTTCGGTTGCTGTAACTTGTGGTCTTCTTTAACACCCATGCAAGACAAATGGCAAAAACATTGTTTTGTTTCTTCTGGTCTGCTACCTGTCATTCTTTTATGTAACATCAAGTTTTGGTCACGTGGGAAAAGGCCACTGTATGTGGGCGTTGCAATTTAGCAAACTGTTTGCCTTGTAATTCTGGAAGTTTCGCCAATAGAATTCCGGCCAAATTTCCCGTGTTGTGAATTTTGGAGTAATTATAAACTCAGGAAGGCATATTCCTATCGTGTCATTTCCTCAGCAGAAGAATAAGATCATTATCATGAATGGGCATTCGCTGCCGGTTTAAAAACACAAACTAAAAATATTGGGATACAGATTCAAGTCTTCTCGGGTGTTAGGCCGTGAAAGTTACTGATGTTTCAGAGGAGCGTTGGGCACTCATCTTCAAGGTTAAGTAGTTCTTTCCTTTTTGAGGGCCCTACGTTCCTTCGAAACGCCGGTTATTATTTACGAGGGGGTGCTGATAAATCCTTAGCCCGACCAGGAAGGAAACAAGCTACAGCGGCCAAACTCGGGATTTATTGAGCACACTCCCCACGAAGCTCAATACACTTCTTAGCCCTTTGCTCTAACTTTTGCAAGCCACTAAAAAAAATCAGAAGTTTGTCCGTCCAACCAGGTCTCCGCGGCAGCAATGGCCTCCGCGTGGGACGAAAAATGGCGAAATTTCAATTGTTTTTTTTTTCAGTCCAGGGAACAGGTGGTAGTCCGACGGGGCCAGACCCGGAGAATAGGGTGGGTGATCAAGACATTGGAAACCCAGGTAGGCCATTTTTTGTGGGTTGCAAGTGCCCGGCGAGGCGGGGCTAGGTCGTGCAAGAACAAGACCCCTTGTAGACCTTCTTGCGACGTTTTTCCTTCAAAATATCCTTCGATTACACCAGCAGAAGAGTAATACTCCGTGTTGATACTTTGGCCCTTTGGAAGATAATCAGTGAGGAGGATGCCGTCTTGATCCCAAAAAATCGAGACGAGAAATTTTCGAGCGGATTTTTGCACTCGGATTTTTTTTGGAGCGGGGTGAGCCGCTATGCCGCCACTCCATTTATTGTTGCTTTGTCTCCGGGTCATAGTGATACAACCAGGTTTCATCCACGGTAACCAATCACGCCCGACAGGAAATAATTTGGATCGCGCCGAAAAAAAATTTTAAAGTTGCTCAGACGACCGGCACCGTCGATGTTTTTGATCCGCGTAAAGGCATTTCGGGACCCACTTCGCGGAGAGCTTCCGTATGTTCAAATATTCATGAATGATGGACCCAACCCGCTCACGTGAGATGCCCAGTTGCTCAGCTATTGATTTAGCCGAAGTCGTGCGGTCTTCCAAGATTAGCTCGTGAATCTGATCAATAATCTTCGGGGTGGTCCTGTGATGCGCCTCGTCCAGGACGAGGCGCATCACAGGTGGAAAAATCACCACGTTTAAACTGGGGCACCCATTTTTTGACGGTGGCTTACGATGGTGCATGTTCCTCTAATGTTTCATTCAGAATGGCGTGAATTTTCTTCGGCGTCTTGCCTTGCAGGGGGGGAGGTGTGGAAACTTCATGACAGCTGGCGTCTCGATGTTGTTGAAATAGCGCGCGTCGCTGACATGCTTCTTTTCAGCTTCTGTAACAAGAAAAGACTTGCAGTTCAGCACATGAACAGACCCCTCTTTCCAACGACAATATCGATTCTGTCCTACGACATGGGGAAGTAGTTCGGGCTAAGGAATTATCAGCACCCCATCGCGCTAGCCGAAGTTGTTCTTGGACTGCATGACCTGGAATAAGAAGGCACCGCGTTCCTTCCCAGCGTAGACATCATCTACCAGTCTATGCGGCGAAACATTCCAGACGACAAGAACCTTCAGCAGCTCCGCAGTGAGAAATTCAGATGTCACCAATGTTCGGCTGTTGGGAGATGTAGCTTCTAAGTCGGCTGTATTAAATTGTGTGAAACTCTGATGGTCCTATCTTGGGACACTTAGTAGGAAACTTCAGGTATCTCTTCTCCATTGCATATCCGGTTTACAATTTCTAGATACGGTTTATCGTCAGCGTTTGTCAGTTTTTACGAAATTGCATACCAACGACATGCAGTTAGAGCGCAACCCTCCTTGATAGTTTTTAGTCTACTTTGGATTTGTGAAAGGGAAAAAGTAGGCGTGTTGAAACACACTACTGTTTGCGTTTGTGTTGTAGGGTGTGTTTTCGCGCGTTTATGTACCCCAGCTTTAACGTTTATAAAATAACCAGTCGAATTTCACAAGATTTGAATGAACATTATGCCTTCAAACGTCACTGCAGCCCCCTACTTTTTAATATTGTGGCGAGTGAGTCTGTTAGACTTGGGTCCGGCCCAGCTGACGAGACATCGTTACAGTATCGTTGAGTAAGAACGTGGCCAACGCGCGATATTGTGAAATGGGAGCACCAATATCGCCACGTACTTACTGGCCCTGAAATGGTATATGGTAATAGATGGTGGAAGAAATATACCTTTTGTTAAGGCAGTGATTTTGTAGAATGTATGACATGGTGGCTGTGCGAGCATTAGATTTGGTTTGAAGCCGACTGGAGCGAGGTACGTGGAATTTGTTATGGATGCAGATCATGAAGCTTCTTACACACGACGTATAAACTGTTGCGTCCAAGCCAGAAATTGCGAAGGTGATGAGGTTGCAGACTTTGGGTTATGGTCGACTGTCTAAGGTGATACGAATCTGTACTGCACTAGGTTGTTAACAGAAATAAGCTAAAAACAGTAGTAGAACAGCAGGTCTGTAGAACTAGAAGTGTGTTCTTTAGGAAGGTAGGGTTTGATTTCTGCTCGGAACTCTCTTGTTGACCCCTTGAAATCAAGAGTACGTATACCATGCCGTCTTCGGTTTTGGGAACAAGAATATTGGCATTCAAAGTGATAGGCCGAAGTTCTCTGACCTGTACTGAAGAGTTCCCGGATTTGAACTTCGTTGAAGACAAGCTTCTTGACCTCTTTGTTTTTTAAGAACAAAGGGGGAAAGGTAGTAGTAGTCGAAAATACATCGACACTAATTATGTTTGTAACTCCCTCACGCAAACATGGAATTGTAAATACAACGGGATGGTTCTTAATTTTGTGCCATATATGATAGGGTAGCATTAGGACGTCTGCATGAGACATAAACGTCCAATGGACGTACGGTCGACATGCATCTGTGAATAGTTAACGGAGGCGTCGAGTACTGATCGATGTAGGTCTTCCGCGTAGTGTACGCCCACATGTTGTTGGAAGGTGCACATGATGGTGTCATAGATGCCACACTCGTTCTGTTAAGCGACGAAGCTTGGATTCATGTCACTGGGTACGTGAACTGTAAATAAGAGGTACTGGTTCACAGAATATTCCATTGTTAATTCCTGCACTGCCACGGCATACCGTGGATTTGGTGTGTAGAATGTTGTGAGTGCATGTAGGATTATTGTGTCTATTTTTTTAGTGAGACCCTGGACGCGTGTGTCAGATTCTGACACCATTTTCATGGCCTGTCTGAGTACAAATAACTTAGTCCCTTCGTCAGCAAGATATTGTAGCGTCTCATACGGCAATTCTGTGAGGTGTTCAGGGAGTGTTTTTGGTTACGGATTAATACAATAATTGTAAGCAAGGGGTTGTGGCCTCTACGTTCGCCTAATCTGAAACTATGCGATATTTACTTGTGGGGCATGTTATAGTTGGTGAAGTATATAGTAATAATGCTGGAACTGTAGACGAGATGAAAGAAAAGAAAGCACGCAGGATTTAGAGTGGGCTGTGTCATCAGTAAATCTTTGACTTTCTGCGATCATCGCATTACGTTCGGTTCGTGTCTGCGAGCCGCAGGAAATCTTTTCCACCTTCTGTAAAAATTGTGAGAAAAAACCTGATATTGACTGCAGTACGTTGAAGTAAATCTTAACAGCACCCTCTTTAAATATAGTGAGTAAAAGTTTAACATTAACGGCACTACATTGAAATTAAACGCTTTGACTCGTACTCACGGCAGATTGGAATGGAGGCGAACGCTGCAGTAGGTGCTTCAATGCAAAACGGTCCGTGAAGTGACCAAAGATGTGTGCCAGGTAAACCAGTCGTGCTGTAATTTCAAATAGGCCCATGTAGGTGCTGCAAGGATGGGAATTTTCTCAAAGGACTTCTGCTTTATGTCGGTCGGATAGAGTGGGGCTGTCTTCGAAAATGTCTGTTGATGAAATCTGCTTAGACTTAGGCTGCATTGTGTGCGTAAAATCGTGGTGGGGTTTCAGTCAACTGTTACTGACCACATGGAACAAACTGTAGGACTAAATGGAAGTTGAAACTTTCATAGTTCGAGCTGTGCAGGTGGCACTGCTGCAGTGGTAATAGATTGTGTCTGGAGATGAGATGCGAAATTCGGACAGCTGCATCATTTATGTTGCCAGGGCAGAGAAGGGTTCGTTGCAAGGTGTGGATGGCACAATACGAGAGTGATTTGTGTGAAGCGTGAATATTGTCGCATGTTTAGTGAATCACTGGCACACGAACACATTTGTTAGTGATAAGCAGTTACAGAAGACAGTTCATCAGGCAGACAACGTTCAGGAAAGCCGCCTGTTAGAGAAGTTTCGGTTGAAGCCACCCATGTGAGCTCTGTTCGCAGCACAGATAAATCAACGTACAGATGCACAAACCACCTACCGAATGGGAAGATTGCTGTTCACAAGATGTGGAAGAAGTGCCTGTTTTTTACCGGCTTCAAGCTTCGAACGTACTCCAGCCAAATGATAGTCGTAAACGACGTGACTTTGCTGTGCATATCCTCCATGAGATCAAGAGTGCTGAGCAGTTCTCATTGCAGTTAACGTCGGTGTTGATGCCACCCGTTGCAAATTGTACGCCACATTTGTAGACACAGCATTATCATACGTACAGGGTTTTACAGCCACACGTCTTAGCTGAGCGCGAATGCATAGGCCATCAAGTTAATGTGTGATGTTGCCTTGCACGTGGCAAAGCAATAGGCCGCATTTTTATTTGCCGAACCATCTGTGACATCGACACTACCCCGACATGCAGGGGTAAGAGATTTTTCCTCTTCACGAAACCGTGCAGACCGTCTCGTGGTCTCATCCACTCTCCTTTTCGGTGGTTACTGGTGGTAATTTCCCTCGAAATAAAGTTGTGTGAAGCTGACTACCCTCCTCCATCTCGTGCCGAGGTTAAGAATGAGCGGAGCTGTACGCCCATCTCCCCATACGCTTTCGTGGTATGCATGTTGGAATTATTTGTGACGCTCCAAATTGGGAGCATCACTTATCTCTCAGTTTGACGGTGCCTTTCAGTACTTGGCCAGAATCATCAGATTCATACGCTTTTTCAATGCGGTTTGACTGTGGGAGAGGGAGATAGAATGAGTGGCCAACTTAGATACCACTTGCCCCTTAGTTACGTCAGACAAGCGGTGTACAGTAGAACCATAGAAGATCTTTATTCCTTACATCGACTGATCATGGTTACTCTTGAAACTACCACTCCAGATGGCCCCTGTCGTGTGTGACAGGAAGGGGAGTGTAGGTTAGATGTCTGCCGGGCGACCAATTCAACTCCGTTTAGTACAAAAGTAATATATGAGAGTTTATGTTGCATTTGGTGCTTATTAATCTTTCTGCCATATGTGATGATTACTAAATGACAGGCAAATGAAAACCCACGATGGCTCTGCGGTCACACCTCATTAATGTGTATCTGTATAAGGAGTCCCCAAATTAGGAAAGGGTTGCCTTCCGGAATCTTGCTCACATATCTTGTTCGGAATCTGATATTCCATAAACACAGTGCTAGCAATGAACATTCAGTTCCCATGGAAACCATAATTATTCTATTCATCACGTAATTACACCGAGATACTGCTATTACGTTGGGAATGAGCAATAGCAAATACGGAAACGAAGCAGAAAACCGAACCAGGCAAATACTTTTTGTTTTATTATTTACGTGTTATATTACGTACTGGCAGTAATGTTTCATGATGCAAGGCGTATTTATTTAGGGATGGACGAGGTGGAAGAAAGAGACCTTTCGAGCTTTCCAGAGGACCACTGTGCCGCAGAATGTTCGGCGTTGTGTACACGTACGTTGCACCGCGGCGCGACAGCGCACATAGTTTTCCGGAAGAAGTACTGGTTCGTACGCATGGATTTGCATTCATGTTTCCGAATCATTCAAACATTGAGGTAGGGGATCGGAATGCCCTGTATTGTGAACATGTACTCTCGCAAATAGTTTTCGAGAGCGAGTATCGGTTATTACGCATGAATCCACATGCTTATGGTCGAGTCGTCACAACAGTAAGGTAAGAGATAGCTTCATTCTTATCTTGGTGACTGTCGGTTTGAGTATCTTTCGAATTTCGATCAAAGCAAGTTTCATTTCGGTATCACATTGTCTTTTGCCAGTAAGGACGTCTTGGGGTACGTCCAGGCTGCTTGTGCTGACGATGGTTCCCGCGTTCCCTCTCCGTACGTGTGAACTGTCAACAGCCAGCCCACTGGATCCCTTTGGTCGGGTGGTTCGGCACAGAGCCGGTAGTTCAGAGACACGCTCGCCAAGGCGCTTCACGATTGGAAATTTTATGTCAGTGAAGAATTCGGTACACATTCTGGAACAGCCACTGCGAGCATTACTGCCACGAGCACGAACACGAGCGTAAATAGCCCAGATGCCTTTTAGTGTTCTCGTTCGACAGAATGATGCGAGTGGAGTTCGACATGCTTTCCACGAAGAAAACGTCGACTTCGAACCGTGTGTGCAGTTGTGTGAGGGGTGGGCTAGGAGAGCAAGCCCGTAGCCATGGTGGGTGCAAGTCGGTGCCGTGCACGCATTACAAATCTGGATGCGCCCAGTAGGGATTTACAAAATATGGAAGACAGACATGCTGAGCAGTCCGCTAAAATGCGTGCGACACCCTACCGGATCCACGTGTCGCCTCTGTTGAACCGCCGTGCTCGGACAAAACTCATTTGAAAAAATATGTTTATATGCAGGATGTTTTGTGAAATGTTACAGAGTACATTACGTATCTAGAGTGTCGATTTTGCGGTCCTGACATGGGTGCTTTTTACGCGTATATATACATAATGTATATACAGTATATGTATAATAGAGCGTTATATACGTATATAAACCCGCACTGAAAGCCGCTGCACCCACTGTGGTCATGGCCTGGCTACGGGCCTAGTGGAGAGAGAGTTGACAAGTCAATAGATGAGGGATATTTTTGCGACGGAAACAACATACAGCTAACCTCTTTCAATACGTACGAAGTCTTAAGTCGCAAGTGCGGGATGCACTCCGTAGTCTGTTTCATTGTCGCTGTGCACCCTGCTGCTCTGCGATGCTAAGAAAGCCTACCGTCGCAGTTGAGTGGTTAACTCTGTTGCTTCGCATTCCGGAGGTCCCGTTTTTACATCTGGGCCTAGAGACTGGCAATCCTGAATGGTTTTCGTGGGTTTCCACATTCCATACAGGTTGGGGTTAGTACCACATTTAGGCCATGAACGTTTCGTTCCACACATTTCTAATTCATTATTCTCTAAATCATTCCAACATTCGATGCTATGTATCATGGGTCTCCGATCCGCGTCCCACCAGATTGTATTATGCAGCCCGTGGCCACATTTTTAAACTGTGCGCATGTTATAAAAATTTCACAATAATTTAGGCAGTTAGGTGCACAACTTACTGTCATTTTTCCACGTGCGGCCCGCGAACCAGCACACAATATCGGGTGTGGCCCTTTTCCATAAAACAAGGTTGGAGAACCATGATGTATATCCTGAGTTTCTGAGAGCGCCGTTAAAATGAGATATGGAAGAGGTGGAGAAATATGGACTGGAAGGAACTGAGACAGGTCTGCATAAACTTCATGGTTACACCGTGCATCAACAATACTGAACCCTCTTTTATTACCAACTGATGCACACAACGTTAAAAAACGCAGAGTTATTAAAACATT
>JGI20166J26741_11830917_pt1 | contig 9998 bp, 4 predicted proteins | sample TergutCu122P5_FD_26741 | JGI IMG/M metagenome (IMG submission 26741) | reverse complement strand
ATGTGCCCTCATATACTAGCAGAATCTGGGAGAAGCTAATGGGCGAACTCTTAGAAGATAGTGTACTTAGTAATTTAGGATAGAATTAGATTACTTATTGATCTCTGCGACTAGATGGTAATTTCATAAAGCACTGTAAAGGCTTTATTTAAAAAAAAATAGTATTCCGTACATACATATTTAACTCATAACTGTTAGGGCGTTAATGTATTTTGGCGCGTTAGAATTACTGATTCACAGACGGCACGTTGCCCAGAACAGTATGCAGTCGTTACAGAGTCCCTCGTTTCGTAATAGAGCAACTGTGTACGTGATTGCGAGCGAAGTTACGCTGCTAAACAACGTATCACATTCAGTGTCTTAAAATAAGTGACCTCTTCGTGACGAAACTTTCATTCTGCTGTCTAAACTATGCTGGCCACCACAGCCTTCAGTTAAATTAGACTAGAGCAGACAGCACAGATTACCCTAGAGCAGGTATGTTGGAATATGCAGATTTACATCAGAAGTTTACTGCCTGATTCGCGTCCCAGGTTACTTAACAATAGGAAATGGAGTCAGATTTACATACAAGTAAACAACCGGAAGAAGTGCCGCATGTCCATCAAGCTAACTTCCAAAAAGTGCCAGATTTACATAAAAATTTACTTACGAATAAGAAGTGGTGCCAGATTGAAATAACTGTTACTTACTAAGTGGTGCCAGTTTTGAATAGTTGTTACTTACGAATAAATGGTGCCATGTTTGCATCATAGTTAATTACCTATTAAAAGTGGTGTCAGGTTTACGTTAAACATTACTTGCCAACAAGAAGTGAGTCAGATGCAGAAAAAATTACCAACAATATGTTGCGCTAGACTTAACGTGAGTTTTAACTATTAAGAAATGTTTTAAAATTTGCCCCATGGATTATTTACTAGAATGAAGTTATGATGGATATATATATATATATATATATAAGAAGTTATTTACAAGTGAGAAGTGTTGCTAGACGTAACAAATCCTGCTTAGAAATATGAAATTATTCCATATTTACATCATCAGGTACTGACGAAGGGAAGTTGTACCCCATTTACGTCCACACCTACCAAGTGTATGTGACTCCAGACTTCCACCAGTTCTTACTTACCAATCAGTAATATAAATTAACTTGTCACATGGTCTCATTGCTTCAGTTCCGCCTGGTGAGTTTAATTAAATCTTTATTGCTGCGCATTTGTTAGTTCTTGATTACTCTGCTTGCGTGTGGTTTTGTGAGTGGCGTAACATGCAACCACGTCGTTTGTGAGAGGGCGTCTGAACATTGCTTGTTACGTATTTCACGACTCAAAACAATCGACATAAGAATGCATTATGTCTTTTTGTTATTTTTTTTTTTAGTTGTGTGACCACACATTTCAGTGTCTTGAATGACTGCATAACCTGGTAGTAATATGTTAGGGTTTAGTTGGTGCAAAGTTTTGCAACCTCTTCTTATATACAGCACACTCGAATTTGCCAAGGACACATGACAACACACCAGACAATTTCGCTTCATGGAATGCAATGCAACAAAAATGCAGATTTCACACAAAATTCTTGTCCCCACCCCCATTAGCATGATGCCTTTAAGGGGAGCATAACAGTTAATATGTTAATAAGTTAAACGTTACATGCAGGTTTCTTTCGATTCAGAGTAATTTTTTTTTTAAGTTTTCCTCATCGTCGAAAACCCCGATTTCGCACAAAAGCCACGTCAAAAATGGTCAGAGGATCTTAAGAGGTTTTTTTTTTTTGGAAATAACAGGATATTCTTCTTTCTCAAAACCAAAATATATTCAGTGAAAACTCACGAAATTCCATTGGAAGTGTTTTGTCTGCCTTCAAATCAGTCCTTAAGCCTCCGCCAGAGAAGATGTTCCAAAGACACCGAAGAGATCACGAAGCCAGTCCAAACCTTTCGATACTACTTTCAAAATGATCCGAAAATTTTACTTCAGGGATCGCAAATGTGCTCAGCCAAGCACAGTAATGCCTTGTCTGCACCAGACGAAAACACTGTTGACCCACTGACAATGAACTGCAAACATAACGTCACCTTACCGCGGAGTCCGTGAATTTTATCAGTAATGTACTCGATATTTTCTTTATTGATCTGCTTGTTGCGGTTCATTTCATTTAAGAACTCTAAAACATCTGAAAGCTAAACCAGTTTGGTTACTCACTCGTCTTCATTAAGTGCTTGTGGACGCTCGTGATCCTGATGTCAACAAAATGCACGCTTCTTCTCTCGAAGTTAAAAAATACGTGACTACCACCGCATTTCTGCAGAAGGAGGAATGACTTGCGTTCGCGCCGCAATTCCTGGCACAACACCAAAAAGTCCTTGAATTTCAGGCTGCGATTTTATGACATCCATAATTATGTAACTTTCTTGCAGCACACTGGGCAAAGTCTTGGCAATAATGGCTTCGCGGTGGAAAAAACAGTGGTCAAATCTTACTTCTGGATTCATGTCCTTCCTTTCTCTATCAAGTCTGACGATGGGCCCCGGGCATCGATGCCGCCCCGTCAGTGACGTCGCTGATTAGCCCTTATTTGGCAGTCAGTTTTTGCGAAGATGTTGATCAGTAACACAGTGTAACTCACTGTGGGAATTTCTTTCTGCAAAAGAGGTTGTTCATAATGGTATCACCGTTGTGTCTGAAATGTTGGCGACGACTTGAACGCAGCCACAGTGTTAGGGGATTTGTCGGGAGAATTTCTTGCTGAAAATAAATTTTCCTTCATCTCTTGTTCGGTGGTACCTGACATGTCACTTACTTTGGCGAATGATGATGTTAGCTGAAAGAGGAACTTTAAGACTTCGTTGTCAGATTCTGGACCCAGCACGAAGGTATCAATTATGTTTGGCCTATTTCGTGTTTCTCTTTTGGTTGCAATTATTTTCTAATTAACTCTGGATTTGTTCCGATATCCATGCCGATGGGGTATATGTTCTTTCAAATCAGAGAAGAGTGCTGTGTTGTAAAATATACCCTCTATTTCTCAAGGAATGCAGTTGGCCTGCACAACTGAGTTAAACTATCTTTTAACATTCGCGACGATGACGGCTGTAACATAAAGATCCTGTCGAAAACATGAGTATCTATTATTGTATGGCATCGTTTTCTTCGTATCTAACAAGTCTGAAGTCAAATGTTCACAACTGTGAAAAATAGAACACTGCAGAAAATAACTGTATTATTTCACACGCACAAAACACTACTGCACATCAGCCAGATGTATTTTTAACTGGAATACATCCGTTACTGGTCACAAAAAAGAGACAGCCGGCTCTCCCCAGTATAAACATTGGTAAGGTAAGCTGAAAACTTCACAGTAACTATCTGTACCTTCAGCACAAATGGAAATATCGTAATTCTGCCAAATGATTTCCCCACACGAGAAAGACACTCAGGAATCCATGCCCTGTATGAACGTAGCAAATATTTTTTTGTAGATTGCTGACGCATTACTTTTGGTTTCTTTTTTCCTGGACCATTGATTTCACTTTCATTACTAGCCTGCTTGCTGAAAGATACCTGATACAAATTTGTCCGAGTTACAAACAGATGTATAACGAAAAATAAGATAAAGTAATACTGGGAATATATGTTCACAATCATCACTTTACCTAGTTTTCAAACAAGTAAGGAAACTGAAATATTGTACGTGCGAATGCTGGATCAGATTCTCCACAATGTTAGCTGCACTGTATAACGTGTATTTTGTTCGACAGCTGCTTGTAATGATGCGAACCTCGACATGCATTACGTCAGAAGGAAATACGAGTAACTGGTCGTAAATTAACATTTCTGCATGTACGTATACGGGTAACAATAACAGAGAGGTACAAAGAGACATGGCTGTATAGATGTGTACAGGCGACAAGAAAACAAATATAGGGGACAATGGAACTGCTTTTTCTTTTGATATCCGATGTATTGCCGTTTTTCAAGTTCCGTCAACATGGCACAGATCTGCTCACAGTACAAAGATCGGCAAGCTTGCTGTTGCAGAGAGATTGCCTGTCAACTGACCAGCTTGTCCGAAGGGGGAAGGAGTAGGTGGGTGGGTGGGGTGGGGGGGTGGGGGGAGGGGGTGGGGTGTGGGGCATTTCAAGCAGAAATACGTACGTTATCATAAACTTGTAACCCATTAACTTTAGAAGGTATGGGTAGCAGCAGAATTGGGATTGGGGTGGTATATGAGATTATAAAAGTATGGAAGGTACAAATCCGGAGAAATACCAAATATTTTAGATTTAATCAATGAATGTAACTTGTCTTCTTAACGTAAATGTGCGAATATTTATACCTTTTATAATAATTCGAGGCACACCAGATGCTGTTCTATATTACTGTTTGTCTATCGCACTCAGTGACGTTACATGATGTAGTACATAATACAGAAATATAAATTTCTGTCTTGAAACTTTGTGTATCGTGCATTTTGCATACATTTGCAACATACAACCAACAAATGCACAATATATTTAATACTTATTTGTATCTAAAAAAATACTGGAGTGACTTTGGTATAACAGAAGAACTCCCTGAAAATGATGCCTTGAGGCATCGAAACATGTAGGATTTTTTAAAGATACAATTAAGTATTAAAGATATTGTGCATTTGTTGCTTACATATTGTTAAAATATACCTTTCTGCGTTTTCCGTTTCCTGTATTTTTCTGCGTGCTCATCAGAAGACACATACAGATGTTTCGAAATTTACAACATATTTAGGCTGGGCCGTACCAAAGCTCGGGCGGTCAGTCGCGGGCCTCTCACTTCGGAGGCCCGGATTCATTTCCAAGGCAATTCATATGTGATTTATGGTGGACAAATTAACATTAGAACAGGTTTTTCTCCGAGTAATTCGGTTTTCCTGTACCAGCATCTTTCCACTGGTGCTTCATGCGTATTAATTCGACTATCATCAACGCTGTGTGATGTCAGCAATTGACAGTGTCGTTAGATGAAGAAGATAAGTATTTTTGCGAAAATGTAACAATGTGCAAGCATTGCGGCGCCGTTTTTGGTTACGATTCGAAGCCTTATAATGGCCATTCTTTTTACCACCATTATGGGACTAATTTCCTGCAAACAGTTCTAGCTGTAACATAACAATATCCGAGTACTCCTGCTTTTCTATTATAGATTTTGACATAATTCAACATTATTCGTTTACCACAAAAATTATGCTATCCATGATGGCTTTCCATTACGATTAAAACTTAGAGTGTTCTCTGTACACGTCATGAAGGCATCTAGGGGGAGCAGACTTGTAGCTCCACACCTTCTTAACCTTGGCACTTAATGGAGGTGAGTGGTTAACTTCACGCCCCGGTCGCCTTAGCCCCGGGAAAGAACCCCGGTACCCATTGAATACGACGCTGGGTGGGCCCCAGAGCCGGTATGGAAGTTTTGGAGAAGAGATAAAACCTCTTGCCCCTACCGGATTTTGAACCCCAGACCGTCTCCCGGCTCGTCTTTCATTGCGATTAAGCAGAATTTAAATGATCCGGCCTGGAACGAACAGGGACCGTCAATGGAAGCGTTAGTAGGCACATTAATTAACGGAATCACATTTTGCAACCACTGCGGTACGAACCTTGGTTTCTCTCATTCGTCACTGGATGCACTGCCTCGGTATGTGCGTTGAGGTGCGTCACCCAATGATAACGCACATTGTTGTCACTGAAACCGAGAACCAATACCTCCAGAAGTGGCTCGCTTCCAGCTGGCAGACACACAAATTTACTGACAAATATGTCCCTCCATGAAAGATGGGAACGAACTGAACGGAATAGCGGAATTGATTTTTGTGGTAACTTGTCTTCATTCAGCAAGAAGTGTCCTGTAAAACTGTCCGTATATAACCACAAGACAGAACTGTTTTTATTTTGTCAGGAACTCGCTCTGTCGCTTTGCAGTAAATCCACAGTTTTTTCCTGTTCCTGTGAATATTTAAATTTTGTGCTTTTCATTATTAGCTAGGGACCTGTTAACACGGGGTTTCCCTGTTCTCCTAGACATACCTCATAATGCTTTCACTAAATGACCTCACTAGCTGAAGCAGCCAAACAATTATTAGCTACACGATCTCACTGCACTCACAATGTACTTACCCGCAGGCTGGCAACTCTCAACTGAGGAGGACTCGCATCCAGCTACCCGCTGCAGCTATTTCTGTTCTGGCAGCCTATACTTATTTGGAGGGCACTATCAATTGTAATTCAGGGTTATAGCACTTTATTTTGCGAATAGAGGTCGAGTTTAACCGCTTCGTTAGGAAAGGCTTACGTTTTTAGAAATACGTTTAGAGGTCTGCGTGTGTATTGATTCCAGTCCGTTCAAGACAAAAAGGAAAAAAATAATCTATTCCGAAACTTAAATGAAATTATTACACGTACTTATGATCGAAATCCGAGATCCTGAAGGCCTGTGAAAACCAATAGCTCAAAGCTGGTTATTCTTGTATGAGCTTCGTTAATTGCCATAGAATGGTGTGTGTTTTTCTTGCTTGAAGAAAACTGGCTTTAGAGCTGAGAATTGGGATAGATGGTCCCAATTGAACCTTGGTTTATTTTATTTTATTTTATTTTATTTATTTATTTATTTTTTTTTTTAGAAAGTCCATCTGACAACATTTGTTTTCTCTGAATTAAAGTTATAATCGAGGGATGCATTCACAAACTCAGTACAAACTTTGCGATGCGGAGACAGAAGTCCGGCTCTTATTCGATCACTTAAACCTTCTGTTGAATGCGTTTTTGTGCTTTGTAACTATAATTTTCCATTTTACTGTAATAATAATCTGCTCCTACTTTCCTGTTGAAAAATAGAACATGAGGAAACGAACCTTTCTTACGCGATATTTTAACTTATCTCTTTTATTTTCTCTTTATTGAAAAAAAAAAAGAACGACGGCGAACCAGTTGTAAGTAAAATAAATGGCAAACAGAGGAATTCTGCTTTACAATCCAACAGGAGGAAAAAAATTTAAGGAATCGCCTAATTTTTGTCGTTTGCCATATCGACCTAAATTACACACAAACTCGAATTCGTACGTTGCAGGCAGCCAAGAGTTAAGCCATATTGTTAGTGACGTAACGCATGCGCTTTGTATGTCGCTCAATAACTGAATGCACAGAGATGCAATAATTTTATGTTGGTGTACCTGATTCGTGGGTAATCTGTGGTTCCCAGTCATTTAAATGTCTCTAACTAAAAGCTATTCAGTAATCATTTGCCATTCTCTGAGGCATTTATCACCGATACAATTTCACCCTGCAGTTACTGGTCACAGGTGACGTGCTACAATTCTGCATATGAAGAAAAGTAGGAAAGTTAAAACTGAAGTTTACCATATTGATGACATTTTCGGTAGTAGTTTTGTGGATTATGACACGTTATGGTCTGTTGTCTGTTTATGGTTTGTGTACTGACGATGACAGGACATCAACCATAGAGGATACATACCATCAAATGGTAGGATGATTATTGAATAATGAAGAGCAAAGGTCCCTTATGCCGGGTTTCGCCTAGAGGGACTGAGAAAGTTCATCAAAAACTTATGTGACGATATTCGACGTAGCAGCTGAAATATGAATCGTTTAAATCAGTGGAATCTAAAGTGTGTTTCGCGACCGGTTCACATGGGATCTGTGAATACATTTTTTTAATGGATACTTTGAAGTTTGCTTGTTTTTTAAATTAAAGGAATAATGCTCTTTAAAAATAATCGAGAAACTTTTTAAATTGGCGATATGTTTATATCGTATGATCGTTAGAATATCTAGTTGAACTTCCCGTACCCACAAAGCGAGCGACAGTCATTTTAAGTAAGGTTAAATTATGCAGTGCCTTGTTGTGAATGCTACTGGTATGTATTCGTACCTATCTAAAATCAGTTCTGAGATAAAATTTTAAATTTTGGATAACAACCATCCGAACACACTATATTTACGTGAGGAAGGATGTGAGATAAAGGTAAAGGTAAAGGTAAAGGTAAAATTCTGCCTATAATTGCCACGAAGACCAAAGGGGGAGTAGAGGTATAACTCTTCTCTTTCTTAAACTTCGGTGCTGGATGGGGGATGGGTGGTTAACGCTATGCCATAGCCTTTTTACCCCCGGGATTGAACCGCTGTCCATTGTATAGGAGGCTGAGTGGGCCGTGGTTATTTTTCGAAGCCAAAAGGGGTCCGCGAGCAAAAACGTTTAGGAACAACTGGTTTAAACTAACTTGCAGTGCACCTACAACGCTCTAATTTAACCTCGTGGGAACGGAACGTGTGGTAACGCCAGGAGGAGATGGATTGGAGATAGCCTCGACTGATGTACTGGCAGCAATGACTGCTTCACGGTTGCCATCTTTTTAGGGGGGGAAGGGGGGAAGAAAATACTAATCGTGGCGTATTGTATCACGTGGCCAGAGTCCGAGGAAGAAGAAGAAACTTTTGTAGTAGCAATGAACTTTGCGCCTCCAGTGGTATCTTTACCTTCCCTTGGCGGAGGGACTTCAAAATAAGGGGAAAAATAATTCGCACTGTGAACTATCTAGATGACTTTGTGATACTGTCGAAGGAAGGCGGCGGCGTGATTGGTAGACTAGTTGAAGTTGGAAGAATCTGTGGCAATGGAAATAAATGTAGAAAAACTGGTGAATCTGAAGACTGTCGCCCCCATTTCTGTTTATGATAGATCAGAAACAACCGGACAGTGTGAAACATTTTAAATATTTGAAAGACCTGATAAAAAAATAACGCAGACCGTACACCTGACATTAATTTCAGAACGCCATGACAAAAGAAGCGTTTAACAAGAAAAAGATTCTTTTCGCCAGCATATTGGACTGATAGTTAAGGAAGATATTAATGAAATGCTTCACTTGGAGCATAGCTTTCTATGGTGCTGACACTTGGACATTTCGGAAAATAGATCAGAAATACCTCGAAAGTTTTGAAATTTGGTGCTGGGGAAAGATGGATAAGATCAGTTGGACCAATCGCGTAAAAAATGAAGGAATGTTACTGAGAGTCGACAAAGAAAAGAAATTCCTACATACAATACAGAGAACTGAGGCTAACTGGGTTGGTCACATCTTGTGTAGAACTGCGTTCTAAAACACATTATTGAAGGAATGATATAGGGATTAAAGGCGGGAAACAGGACGTAAGCAGGTACTGGATATCTTTCAGGAAAAGATAAAGTTATCAGAAATTTAAAGTGGAAGCACTAGATCGCAGTCTCTGTAGAATTCGCTTTGGAAGAGGCTATGGCCTGTCTCAGGACAGACAACGTAATGTATGAATGACCTGTGAATGATTCCACCCGTTTGATTTTGTGGCAGTGAACCCCATTCATACTTTCTGGACAGAGACCACTTGGAAGTGAGAAAATATATTAAAACGGATATTAGTAAACTGCAATGTTGTGCGGAATTAAATTATTTGGTTCATGTTGAAACTCCAGTTGATGTACGCCTATTCTCTGTGGGAGATGTTGAACTTAAACTTTTTCAAGTATATATAGTCAGTGAGTTACGGGGTGCATATTGCTGTAGGCGCTTTCGATGCCTGTATTTTCGCATATCCACAGATGTTATTTGTTTTCCACCCACACCTGTGCCATCTAATTAATGTGACAGTTGCTCGGTAACTCCGCTAACCAGCTGCTGAAGCATTTGGACACTCATTCGTGGATAAGCTTTCTGATGAGTACATTTTGTGTATATATGCCGAAGGATTTAAAGTTTTGGGCACTTTATCGCCGCTGTGGAGCGCGCTATTGGCATCACTTATGTCGTCAGTCTTTTCAAATGTCACAACTCAAGAACAGCTGCACGAATTTTAATGAAAACTCATTCAGTTAGCCGAAAATGAAGATGCCATATGTGGTGAAGGAGACACTGCAGTGGTAAGAACATTAGATACCAGAAGTCTTTCGCAAGTGTCCAACATTGTGAAGGGG
>JGI20166J26741_11830806_pt1 | contig 9998 bp, 5 predicted proteins | sample TergutCu122P5_FD_26741 | JGI IMG/M metagenome (IMG submission 26741) | reverse complement strand
GTAGATTATTGTACTTACAAATATAGTTGTGTTTTGACTGCCATTTCTCTGATCATTGATCTACTGTAGTTTTGATATACACAACGGGGATGACACTCCTGGAGAAGAAGTTTTAAAGACCGACTATAGGCACTGTTGACAACAGGGTATCATTATTGATATATAGGTAAAAAATGTTACTATAATGTGGCCCGCAACCATTTTTTCTTGATTTGGCCCTCGTGCCCAAAATATAGGTAACCACTGCTCGAGACAAATGCCAGAACAGTACCTGAAATTATGCCACGACTTCTACATTTTTCGAATTAATTTTTCGTAATTTGAGATTGTGAAATCCTAGCCAGTGGAGAGTAAATAAGAAATAAATATAGTTCTCTGAATCTTGGTCTCACGACCTAAGTGACAGATGCGGATTCGGAGGTCAGTTTCTACTATTTATTCGTCAGATGTCGCAGATATTATGCGACTACGTAAGACCCCCATAAGAATCATAATGTTAAATCATCCCGTCTCTCTGACGTACGGACACGTCATCACGCCTTTCCCTTCTCATTCAATAACTTATTGCGCAGTCGCACGTGGTATTTTCTGCAGCCTTGTTGCGACGCAGTGCAACGGCGTCGGTTGGCGTCTGTTGAAAATTCCCACCCCCACGTATCCCTATCCCGAGCAACGTCAATACAAGCCGAGTGGACCTGAATTATGAAGTGGGGAAGCTCTCATGGATAGAACAAAGGGACCGCTCCTGGACCGCCTATAAGAAACTGTCCTGAAGGCTGCTGCAGCTACTGCATCACGTGAAACGTACTTCGAAAAATAAACCATCCACATTTGAGAGAATGGAATTAAAGTGTACGTTACTTTGAAAAATAAAGTCGCTCGGCTTCTAGAAAGATTGCAACAAAGTAAACGAATATGTGAAAAATAAACCATTCTACATTTAAGAAGAATGACTGCAAGGTTTAATTTAATCTGGAAAATAAACAACGCTGCATTTAAGAATACGTTATCGAAGTGTCTGTCACTTTGCAAAACAGGGTGCTCTACATTTGAAATATTGTAGCAAAGTGTCCTTTCATTTGAAAAGTGAATCACTCGATATTTAAGATGTAATAAGGTGTAGGATAATATACGTAAACACACGCCACCCTGCACTGGAGAAGATGTTAATTTAAAAAAATATGCCACTCTAATTTTAAAAATACACTAGCAAATTTTACATTAATTTCAAAATAAACCACTCTTAGATATACAAAATTTGCAGCAAAGTGTGTGTTAATGTGCAGGAACCCATTTGCAATTGCAAGGCGGTAAGAGAGTGTGCTTAAATATAATGAATACCGCACATTGCATTTTGGAAGTTGGTAGTAAAGTGTACGAATTTCTTAGCAGTCTTCACTGTCAAATGGTCTGAAGATCTGCGTGTGGTATTAAAAAAAATAATGAGTGTTTTCTCGTGACTTTCTGCGCTGGCGAAACTCGTGACTGAATGTGTGCGGCGAGGAAGACATGGTAAGTTACAGTAAACACAGAAATAAAATCCACTTGCATTTGTACCCGTACTAGCTCTCAGCCGGTAGAAATTCTTTTGGTTTCAGGGAATCTAAGTGTTTCCTCAAACCACCAGAAACACTCATGTAAATGATTTTAAAAAATAGCAAGTAATTTAGTCAATATCGTGATAACTGCTGTTTCCTTTTTTATTATAACTGTCAAAAACGATTTTTAAAATCATTCTTGCATTAAGGCCCGTGGCACTGGAAACTTTTTCACTTCAACAAAATAAAAGAGACATCTCAATTTCAATATCAAATCTCACTAGTATCCTGTTTAAACAATGCGAGTTCATAGTTATAAAACCTTTAATATTTGACTTCCCGAATCGGATTGACGCAAATTTCGACTTCACCTGACCAAGTCCAAACGGCCTCTCCTCGTTGACGTGAGTACTTGAAATTTTCTCACTGTTCCCAATTGGTTGACTGCCAATTTTACTATTTTCTAATAGGTCCAAAGAGTTAAAAATAATTTAATTTTCTTTCGTCATTGGTTACTAATGACATAATGTTTACCCTCCTTGCTGTGACCTGTATGGAACTCATACGAGTGTCCTACCGGTCTTTCTTAATGTGTAAGCCTGACTAGCAGGCATCCTTCCACGCAAGATTGAAGAGTTTACAACCCCCTATCCTATTTCTTGAAGATCTAATTTAATATTATCTTCCTCTCTAAATCCAGGTCTTCCAAGTGTCTTCATTCCTTTCGGTTTTCCTATGAAACTTTTACACGCATTTCTGTTTTCATGCTTCCCACATGCTCGACTTTTACTACAAACAATATACAGTGAACCTCCTCATTAATAACCCGTCATTTCGGACTTTCGGACATATTATTATTCGTCATCAGAGGCACAGGATTCAAACAACAAAAGTCCCTTCTGTTTTCAAGTCTGTCCCTTTCCAGTTTCTCTGAGGCCTCGAGCATCCCAAGCCCCTGCGCTGAATAAGATGTCTCTTCCGACCCTCTATAACAAGTACTTGTACTGGAACTGTCCTCTATTTCTAACCTAGTTGTAAAGTGCCCCTAGGACTAAACGTTAAATGCTATGAGACTTATGTTTGACCTGTATTATATTTGAATTTTCAGACCGTATCGAGCAGCAAACATACTCCGCCTCTGTTCCCACAACCAGTCACTTAGAGCTGCATAAGGAAATAATCACTGTTAGTTCTGAGATTTATGCAAAATACTTGAAAGTACTATGTAGGCAGAAGGTGCAATTTTTGAATATTTAACATGGCGTTATATAAAGTACCTACTGGGCTGTAAAGGATTAAACAATACTTGACAACTCGAAATATGTTATTACTGAAAAAAATTAGAGATAATCCATTCAAAGAGAAAACTATGTCCAATTATCGTGATTGTTAAAACCCAAGGCAGGCTTTGGGTGATCGTGCTAAGCAGTCGCCCGAGGCACCAGAGCGAAAGGAGACGTAAAACCGAGGTTTGTACTTTCGGAAGAAATTATTACTTCTCCTACTTCCCCTGTAATTTCTGTGTTTTTATTTTATAGTTTTCGTTGTTTTGCCAGTTCCTGCCATGTGGTACCTACCGTACGTAAATCATTCGTTTCGCACGAAGTTCCGTCTATTCTGTCTTGGAAATTGGAGTTGTGAAAATATGTTGTTGAAATATTACAAACTAATGCTTTATTTATGAAATCGAAAACTTTCAGCTGTTTTATGTGATAACGCTTTTAATTTTCAAGTAGTATCAATGTGTAATTGAAGTGATTAACGTTTAAAACTACCTTAAAAACTCCAGATTTACGTAACAGTATAATAAATAATATAATGTAAAATTAATAATAATATAAACCATTGAAAACCGCTTACGAAACTGAGTATGAACTGTAAAAATTTATGCATGTTTGCACAAAAATCAGCGAAATTACAGTAAATATGTATGTTGTTAGTTGGTGTGTGATATTCCGAGCTTTGGCTTATGCGAAATTTTGCATAGCTTTTGGAAAGCTGTGGTATGTGATTATGTCATTTAATTTTCCAGGAGAAAATAAAGAAAACAACGAAAATCTTGAGTCAGGATAGTCACTAAGCATCCAAACCTTTAACATAAATATCACCAGATTGTGATGCTAATGGACATCTAGGGTTTGTCGGTGCTTTCGCAGTCACGTGGCACGTCGAAAACTGTCGGTTTTTCAGCAGACCCAATGTACACATGAAGTAAAAAAGGAAAGACTTGCTGAATATATTTTCTTTAAATTTTATATTGCACATTTTCACTAAACTTTGTGCGGCCACCTAGTTTTTAATTTAGATCAGATAATTTTAACGGCCTAAATCTTAAGAAATTCGACATAATTAAACAGAATTGGCGCTGTCTGTTGTTCCTGAAATTATAAAATGTTTTTAATATTGTACAATTTCCGTGAAACTATATTATGTTCATAAAATGTAACGCCAACTTGTTGCTCAACGGTTTTTAATTTGTTAATTAATGCTACGACATGTTTCGACCGTAGCCCCTGGCCATCTTCAGAGAGCGTGTAAGTTTTTTAAAGTGCGCAGCTTATGTAACACCTCATATTGTAGGAACACTGCACATATAATAAAAATTATTGTTATGGATATTAAATATTTCAATTCTTAAAATCAGTTTGTGGTTAAAATAGAGGATAACATTATTTACTTAGCTGTTGATGTAACTTGTTTTGTCCAAACATCTACGTTTCAGCTTTTCTTCAAATGTAGTTAGTCCTGGGATCAAATTTCAGGTATCTAGTTTTCGTGTTATGAATAAATACGCTATTTTAACCTCAAACTGATTTTAAGAATTGTGATATTTAATATTCATAACAATAATTTTAATCATATATGTAGAATTTACACCATATAGGTTGACGCATAAGCTGCACATGTCAAAAAACTTACGAACTCCTTGAAGATGGCCAACAGGTAGGGCCGAAACATGTCGGATCATTAATTAATAAATAAAAAAGTTGAGTAACAAGTTGGTGTTAAATTTTATGAACGTTACAAATCTATATTCAGCAATCGGCTACAGTCTTCCTAGTGTGCACGAAAATTACCAAAGTGTTTACTCTCGACAACAATTCAACAACGCTTCCTCCCACTTGAATCTGTACGTCTGCATGCATAAAAATATATAAAGTAAGTAAAGGTGTCCCGCGACAGGCCGAGGTGGCCTAAGGGTTTCCGGGTAGATTAAGGCTCCGGATTTTCTTGACGTTTCGGCACTACAAGGTTGGTAGGTCGTCAGCCAAACGCACCGGCCGCCTATACCCCAAGAGAAATCCCTGGTACTCACTTTCAAAGGCTGAGTCGACCTCAGGGTACATGGTTCTGTCGGGGTACCACGGAAAAAAATCCCCAGTGACACCACCGGGAATCGATCCCGGGACCGTCCGACTAGCAGCGCAGCGCCTAAAAGTATATATTCAGTTAAAATACAAATTTTAATGTACTAAAATGTAAACTTTACATTTCTGAGAAAAAAAACACAAGGAAGACATGACCAGGTTATCATTTTCTGTACTATAATACATATATAATACGTACGTACATTTTCATAATATTTGTAAAATTTTTCTTGCAATTGTCGTCCGAGTTTGGCGAGACGTAACCCTGATGGCGTCGCATGTAGAAGGATATAGACTGCTTTGATTGGTGAGAGTTCGGTGCTTTCCTTAATGCGAGACATCCTATTTTAATACGTAAAGGAAAAAGTCGCCCCATGACATGCCTGTGCATGTACAGAAGGGAGGCGACGATATATCTCCAACCGTCTCGCAACCCGGCACGAGAAAAGGATGGGTGGTGAACACCATGCTGCGGCCACTTCATCCCCGGTAAATACCTAGTGTCTGTACGAAAGACTGGGTGGGCTTTGGAGCCGGTCTGGACGGCACGGAAATCTCGCCACTGGATCAACGGATCGTCCAGCCCATAGTGAGATGCTATACTGACTGCGTTATCCCGACCGCTATTTATTGTGTATGGGTATACAGAAAATAAAGTACGGTCAAACACAATTATTTATTAAAAACGTGTTTTTTTTATAAACGTAGTAATGTTTATAACGTTAAGAAATTCGTTTTATTAATTAATAGTTGTGTTGTACTGATTTTCTTTGTCTATACCGTGACATTCTTCAGTCCGTCCAACAAATTCCCGAGTTGCCGTTGACACGATTACTCAATTTCTAATTCTTCTCCAATTTTATCAGTGACAATCATACGTTTTATCATCGCCTAGGAACCAGAACCTGAGAAAGAATATAAAAAGTACCACAGCCAATAGTTATTAATTTTGTTGTTAGTATGAAAAGTTTTTATGTCATTAAATTAAATTGTCAATGTTGAAAAATTAATTTATTCGGCGGGGAAGGGGGTATCTGAGCTCCCCCCTCCGTCTAGGTCGCCGTTTTCTTCAAAGCCGACCATGCTAGTGTAGACTTTGTGGGTGGGCGAGATGGTCCGTCGCGCAGATCACATAACTTGACAGTAACTGTGACAATAAACCGTCACGTACATACATTACATCGGTGTACGTTAATGATTTTCTAATTATAAAACACATTTTTAGTCGTTTTCCAGTGACTGGTGTATCTGACAAAAGCGCCAATCGTGCATGTACAAGGAGCCAAATGAATAATATTACACATTTTCCATGACTTTTTTATTTAATAAGCGAAAACTTTTACTCTAGTACACTTATAATATCGTTGCCTGCTCAGTGTGATTGCGTTCCCATGACTCGTGTACTTGGGCACTCGACTTACCGAATGATACTGTTTGTCCACACGGGTCACTTATCTGCTTGTCAAGTACAAACCAATCGCAGGAATGCAATAAATTTCGATGTGGTAAGTAAGCAAATATTTGTGCTTTCTTTGCCTTCTGTCTCATTTACGATGGGTAGATGGAAAATGGACAGGTGGCCACTATTTGGAAAAGTGCACCTTTACCACAAAGTGGCAAACATTCAAAAGCGACAAATGTTCGTCAAACATACCATTCGTGGGAACCTGGCTTAATGCATATTGCTGTATTCTGGGATGTGACGCTGTGTGAACTGATGTGATAAAAGCTTTTCATAATAGTAAAATGAAAATTGCCTTAAGTATTGTTCAATCAGTAACAGGTAAAAAGTCAGTGGTAATAGCATTCACATATTAGATATTGATGGAGCTATGACAGACAATCATCATATTATTTCCGATAACTTTTAATAGCCATTTTCTCTCAATAACCAAAAAAATTACTTCCAAAATTAATGATAAATAATAGCAAGGGTGTTAACAGTAACAGTCCAGTTGACTATTTATTTCAAGTTTATAAAAACCCTTTTCCTGATATGAAAACTGATCGAACATCAACTAAAAAAATTGAAAAAATTATGAAATCCCAAAAATCTAAAAACTCGCATGGTTATGATGAAATCCCGATCCAATCCTTTCTTAGGTTCTCCATTTATCAGTTCTCACTTAAAATACATAAACAATAAATCACTGTCTTTATACATTTTTCCTGTACGCTTAAAATATTCAGAAATACAGCCTCTTTTCAAAAAGATGACAAAAATAATATAACTAATTACAGACCCATTTCCTTACTGACTTCATGTTCTAAGATTCTTGAAAGGATTATTTATGTAAGGCTTTATAAACATATTAATAATAATGGTACATTAATGAGTAATGAATATTATGTGTGTAGGAGAGAAATTCGTCAATAGAAATTGTGTCACATAAATTAACTAATGAAGTTATAAAGCCCTCAATAACAAATGCTAGTGGGAGGCATATTTTCGAATTAGAAAAAGCATGTGATTGTATTAATCTTGTATTGTTGTCTACATTAGAATTTAACGGGATACTAGGTAATCTACATGCATTAATCAGATCTTATCTGAGTGACAGATACCGAAGAGCACTAATAAAAAATAAAATGTCGTACCTCCATACTTCTTCTGGTTTGGGTAGGATCAAATCCTCAGGGTTCAATACTTGAACCTCTGCTTTTTCTTTTATACATCAATGATTTGCCCACAGTCATAAGTAACAAATCTGAACCAATTTCTTTTTTTGCCAACAACACTAATATTATTATTTTAGTAACCCTAAGCCCATAAATTTCAAAAGAGATGTCAGCTTTTTAACAAATGAATGTATGGATTATTATTAACGTATTATCATTAATTTTCGATAAAACCTATTTTTTCCAATTTAGGGCGAAAACTAGCTATTCAATTGATATAAATATTTGTTGTAATAATAAGTATATTGTTAATACTTCAATTACACAATTTTCAGGTATTGTGATTGATACTACATTGTCATGGACAAAAAATGTTCAGGAAATGATGGATAAATTAAGCACATTAAGCAAAGCCTATTGTGCAATCAGAGCAGTTAAGTCATTTATAACCCAAGAAGCACTGAGGATGGTTCATTTCTCCTACTACTATGTCTTACAGTATAATTTTTGGGGGGAACTCATCTAACAGCAAAAACATTTTCAGACTTCAAATCAAGGTAATTAGGATCATGACGAATTCAAGAAATAAATATTCTTGTAGAGAGCTATTTCAGAAATTAAGGATTTTGCAGTTTTATTCACAATTCATATTTTCTTTAATAACTTTTTATAAACAGTTGTGATTTTTTAATTGTTCTGTACAATATTAATACCAGACATACAAATAAACTTCACCTTCCATATGTGAGTCTCTCAATGTATCAAAAAGGCATATACTATTCTGGCATAAAAATTTTTAATAATTTTCGTACCAGTATAAAAATTCTTTCTTATACTAAGACACAATTTATGACTGCCCTAAAAGACTTTCTTGTGACTAATTACTTTTATCGTTGGAAGAACATTTTAGTAATAAATTCATATGCATATCTTGGTTTCCTAATTTTATGTACTACAATTCATGGATATTAATAGTATGTAATAACAATTATTTAACGCCATAATATATTTCATGTTATGAAATATAATAACTTAATGTCAATAGGCAATTCAACGTAGCTTATACAATATAAAACATGTTTAGTTATTTAGCTTGTATTTTATTCTATATTATATTAGCAACTATACATGTACGAGTAATAATTGTTTTTATTATATACCAACATATGCACAAATAAGTAGTGTAAATTTATATGAAATTAAATTACTCCAACATGTTTCGATGTTAGTACACCATTTTCAGGGAGTTTACAAGTTGTATTAGCTAAAGTTACGAATTATTAAAATTATAAAATACAATACAGTAATGTGTTGTTATGATAAAATCCTGGTAAATGTGGCCGCATATGTAACTCCTAATTAGGTGTGTGTATGGTGCAGAGTAAACAGGAACCAGAATTTATTATTCATTGTGAACAGTATGAACTTAAAAGTATACATGTAATTTTATATGACTGACGTTTTCCTCTACAAAGCATCTATATTTTATTTATGTGTTCTATTGTGTTGTTATTGTTGTATAAGCTTGCGGCTAATTCTGTATCGTTGTTTTACCTAGCAGGATCGATGGAACTGTAAATGAAAAATAAACGGTAATAAATCAAATGGGATTTTAAAAAATTTACAAAGTTCTCTGCAATAAAGAATTCAGCACCTGGGGTCATGCAGTTACTCATTGGCCTCTCAACACGGAGGACTGGAATCGAACACAGGCTAGTCCTTGTGGGATTTGTGGTGAACAAATTGGAACCGCAGTGAGGTTTCCTCCTAGTACTTCGGTCTTGTCTTTTCAATACCGTTCCATCAATTAGTTCACTGCTTTCCACACTACAAGAGTATAAAGATTAACAATTGAAGGTGTATTTATATAAAACACTTCCCTTCATTTCAGTGGAGCTATGCATTAGATTAGGAGTGAAAGGAAACCCCCACTCTCGGACTACCGGCGGAACTAATGGGTATTTCTGGTCAGTGCATCATAAAACTGAATACGAATACAGCATTTATTATTAAATCAATGATCATTGAAACACCAGGCTACAGAATTTGGAGGTAAGGAAGTGTGTTATATCATTTTGGATTTTTTCTGGAATTCGTACAAATAACCGGAAGTGTTCGCAAGGGCGTATACATGTAAAATAAATCAAGCCTTGAAACTTATTAAAGCGTAAATCCATCATATTTTTCCATGAAAAGTAAAGATATTTGTTGCTGTGATATGGGTTCGAATAAATTCCTCTCCAGTTTATTCAAAACTTCAGTTAATTCCGCATCCCTAAACTGAAATTCAAAGTGGATGTCACGTAGCAAAAATTTATAACTTAAAACTTACAGTGTTTCCCTTCGTTCTGTTTAATTATCTCGGAATCTACCTGTACAGGCCGGCTATGCTTAGGCAAAGCACGGTCTGTCGCCACTTGATATGTGGGAGGGCGACTAGTACATACCCCTGACGATATTTGGTAGCTGTGAC
>JGI20166J26741_11830695_pt1 | contig 10000 bp, 6 predicted proteins | sample TergutCu122P5_FD_26741 | JGI IMG/M metagenome (IMG submission 26741) | reverse complement strand
TTATTCACCTGGTAAGGAAACTGGCAGTTCTGGGAACTGCAAGGTCATCAACATGTTCACCGAATGCCACCATTGGACATTACCCGAATTGTTACAGTGACAATTATATGTGGTATGTAAGTTTGTATGTGACTTATTTTATAGAAAAAGCTTTGATCTTTTATCAGATGTGAATGAAATTTGTTGCTGTATATCTGATTTAATATAGTATCATTTTGTATTTGATGAAGCAGAATGTCTGACTACCATTTTTTAATGTTCCTTCAAGTATTTTTATGAATATTCTGTCAAATATACCAACACTGTAGGAGTCAGACTACATACATACACCACTCTTACAAAAGGCTGTGATGTTGTTCAATATTGAAGGGTGACAATAATATTACATTTCGACTGGTGCAGGTTAACACTTCAAGGGAGTTATCGTCAGTTCCATGAGATGGCAGAAGCCCTGGCTGAGAGGTTGCTGGATCTCCACTGCCGTTTGCTGTCACTATATGTGCTGCAAGATGCTGATTGCCTGAATTGGGAGGACCCCCATCCCTTCTTTGAGGGGGAGCGAGGGTCTTTTGTTATTCAGATGTGGTGGTTGTACATGCAAGGTAATAACAAGTGCTTTGAAATTCCAATTGTATTCTGTTCAACAAGATATCTACCTTGCTCAGAAATCTGTAGGTTGTATATTATACACACACTGTACCTGGTTCAGTGTGAAGGTCTCAATGTTATTGACAATACCTTCACAGTCTGTTAGTTATAACTCTTGCTCCCAAATCTGTTGCAACCACCTTGGTAAGAATTGTCAAGCTGTTTCATAAACTTATGGGGGCACGCTGTGGCGCAGTTGGTTGGTGCACTGTTCTACAAGCCGGAAGGTCACAGGTTTGATTACTGATGGTGTCATTGGAATTTTTCATTGACATGATCCTTCTGGCTGCACTGTGGCCTTGTGGTCTACTCAGCCTCTGACAGAAATGAGTTCCAGGAATATTTCGTGGGGTGTAAAGGCAGCCAGTGCATAGGGCTGACAACCTTACCACCTTCATATGCTGACTGTCTCAAAATCTGGGAACCTCAAGCTCATGGAACCCTCTGGGTCTATCACAGGTCTGTACTGGAGTTGCTTTACCTTTGCTTCATAAAATTATAACATTTATAAAGGAACCCTTGTATGTTGTGAAGCAGAAGGTGTTAAAAATTAAGTATATTTTTTATGGCTGTATCACCTCTGAACATGTGAGTTACACATGCTCCAAACCAGTATTTCAGCACCAGCCAGATTGGATCATAGTAGACCTAACAAAACCTGTTTCATTGTCTTACTTATTTCATTGTCAGGATAGTAGTTTAATTGTTGTCCAAAGTATGACACTACCATGACATTCCATTAGATAACGCACAGTGACATCTTATTCTGAGCAAAAGATTCTATGCACCTGCAGGTACTCATGGAAATCCTGTAGTTGGAAGAAATTCCCTCAACTGTTTCTTGTAAATGGAAAAATCATTTCATTTCTGGACTGAATGCAGTATGACACTACCGAAGGTTAGATGGAACTCTTCTGTTGGGTGGAATCTATTGAATGGTACAATGTGTGCTTCAAAGCTGTAGCTTGTGTCATTCTGAAGTAATACTGAGAAATGACAAGTTGTGTGCTCCGATTTGCATGTTTTCAAAAGAAAATGACAGATTTCAAAGAGCAGAACATGATTATTAAGTACGTCAAATTAGGGAGACATGTTACAGTTACATACAAGATGTTTAAACTTGCTCTTGGAGAAAGAACCCTGAGGTGAACTGGTATTATATGTTTTCTACACAGTGCACTGTAATATAATAGTATAATATAAACCAACAAAATGCATCTTTGTTAAACTGATATTTTAATTTTGTGGTGTCTTCTTCATGTTTCGAACCCAAGGGTTGACACACTTTTAATGCAACATCTTACCATTTTATATTATTATATTTTTATGTTTATATTTACGGTTATATCATCAGAGTTAACTTCTATGTTTTATGTTTATATTGGCATATCAAAAGTCCAAATATTTTATACCTAGATATTTTATAAAACCCTTTTATTGTAATTTCAGCATGTAAACAAATTATACCATACCTGTACATACCAACATCTTCCTGAAGATGAATCCTTATGTTCAAAACATGTAGAAGACATCACAAAAATTAAAATGTTAGTTTAACAAAAGTATGTTTTGTTGGTTTATATTGTATGAGAATTGGTATGTGTGATTGTTCTTCTGAATTAAAAAATGAAGTCAGTTGAGGTAATAGTACTGAGTGTCCAGGTCATCCATCCAAATCATTATGCTCAAAATGTGGTGCAAATTCAGACACTTGTTCATGAAAGCAGACATGCTACTGTCCTTGACTTAGTGGGTAATAAGATGTGACTCTCACTTTGACGTGAGATCTGAAAACACAAAGAATTGTGACAAAATTTGTGTCTTGTCTGCTGACCAACATGCAAAAATATGATAGTGTCAGTACACATCAGGATCTTCAGAACAACTTTAGAGAGGTCTGCAGTTCCTTTTGAAGATCATCACAGATAACAAAACTAAAGTTGACATTCGTTGGTTCATTGGTGGGGTGGGGGTGTTGCGGAGCAGTGGTGGTGATTCAATGACATTGTCACAGTTTAAGAGTAACCACAGTCTAGACTTCCCGAGTTCAAAACAGAGGAATTTTGCAAAGTGTCCAAAAGTGGTGCTGTTGCTGGACTCTACATCGAGTTACAAGTGAACTGCTTCCAAAGAGAGAGCATAACATAATGGTTAAATGAAGTTCCCATAGATGAAAAGACACAACACAAATTATTTTTATCACCCTTCATATACAATACTGAACATTTAAAATTTGCAGTGAAATTTTGAATCTTTGTAAATAATCAGATTTAAAACTTCTTGTGCAGAAAGTAAGATCTGGTGTACTAAAATGTGGCTTAATTATGTACAATGTCTAGATTTTATGTCAGAGTTTCAGTTGGAAGATAGAACTTCATCCATATGCAGTCACATTGTTCTTCTTTGTGAAATGCTGTAAATACAGTACGTGACACACCCGTTCCTTTTTACATGGTTGAGTGTGTAACCCTATGACTTGTAATGCCAGTTGTGTGAATTTTTGAGGTCTGAAAATGATAATTATGGTACTTTGTGTACTTGCACACTTCCATGTGTGGAATGAATTAGGTAGCTGTTATCAGAGCTTGTTGTATGTGTTCATGTTAACAGTATTGACACTGTGAGTTCTCATACCACAGGTATAGGATTAGGTTACAAGTAGCAACAGTTGGTTTTACATAGTTCTTGCATAGACTGGCTGAGCTTTAATGTGCCCCCACCTTTCTCAATTCTTTTGCAGTCACATGAACTTTGATACTTTTCGTTTTCTTCACATGTTTTAGGTACAAAGGAGGACTTGTGGAACACAGTACCTCCTAAGATGGCTCAGAGAGTTTTGGCTGGAATGTTGAATGAGTCTTTAACAATTCTGGAAGTTCGTTACACTCAGGTATGATGATAAAAGGGGCAGGCATTTGTCATACATATTCAGGTATGAAGATGGTAAAGACAGACATTTATGCAACTTACATTGCTCACATATGGTGATAAGGGGCAGATATTTGTACAACATAATGATAACAGAGGCAGATGTTTATGTAACATGCTGGTGCATAGTACAGGAGTTGGAGTAGCACAGTCAATATAGTGACTACACTACAGTCTGGATGGTCCGGGCTTCGAATCCTGGAAGGGGCAGGAGATTTTTCTCTTCTTCAAAACATCCAGACAGGCCCTGAAGCCAAATTAAATGGATATGGGTGTCCTTTCTTGGGCATAAAGCAGCCAGGACATGAAGTTAACCACTCATTCCATCCAGTGCCAAGGTTAAGGATGAGTGGAGCTATAACTCTACTCCCCATACATGCCTGCATAGTTTAGACAGGGAAAACCTTACCGTTACCTGGGGTAGAGTAGTGGAGGCAGATGTTTATACAGCATACTCAGGCATGCTGGTAGTAGAAGCATATGTTTATACAATATACGCTGGCAGATTCTGTACAGTAATATTTCAGTTACACATTATTCCCCTCAGGTAGGAGGGATAAATCAGTCAGTAAGGGCTCAATACCTTTTTTAGGGTGTTGCAAATTTTCTCACTACCAGAACACATGAATGGGCCCTGTGACTTACCCATCCTACTAGCCCCTGGCTGGAACATACAGCTGAAGAGACACCTTCTACTCTCCAGATAGAGTTAATGGCATATGATATGGTAAATGCTTGCATGCTGTTGTATACATATGTACACAAAGTGGTGGTGCATGTATACAGTTGTCACTCATGGCTATTAATGACTCACAGTAGGAATACAGTTTTCTGCTTTCTTATATTTCATTGGACTGGAAGAGAGCAGAAATCAGACCAATATCAAGTGTAAAAGAATTACCTATATATTAAATAGGAAATTCCTCACTAATATGGTAAACAACACATTGAACCTTCCATGTTTCTATGAATTGAAGAAGTGTGTGCACCTAGTCACAGATCTACAGAACTATTTGTAGATCAAAACACCAGAATATACTGATTCAGCATCAAGCCTATGTACACATATACACCAGAACAGCTCCACGGCATATTCAGTATGTATGGTAACATTTGCAAATCGAACCAGTGTTGGAACATTGCTGATTCAACCACAGCTTGTTAATTTTCCCAGATTTTTTTGCAGTGTACGGTACCATTGTTCAGAGCATTGTGCATACTTGCATGATGAGAATTCTTGTACCTCAAAAATTAACTGCCCTGTTGAAACTGTTGAGCAAGCCCATGGGTGATTCTTTGTAATGAACCTACAACATAGAAAGATGAGCACATTTTTTTTTTTATTTATTTATTTTAGTAGGGGGCATCTCGTTGTGTTGTAAAATTGACAATTAACAATAGTATATATGTAAACACACACATATGTATATATTATTGTTGTTTGTCAACAGATGTTTTTACTCCACGCTTGAAGGCCAATTCCCGTTTGTCCACCATCCCGGTAACTGATATTATAGACCATCATGGTAGGAATAGCATAGTGTACTCACATCCTGCCTCATAGAATCTCCTAAAAAACACTGCATTTGCCACATGATTCAGACTATCTATTACCAATTTGCTATTTCATAGTCAAAAAATGTACACAAGCATTTCATGTGCCATTCTGTGCATGAAAGCTGGTGTGAGTGTATAAAATTATGAGAAGTGTGTTTGGAAAATGTATGTATCCTGATTTTCCAGTGGTTTCTTTGTTTTCTAGGCATTACCAAGCAGGGGACGCAGTTCCTTACTGCTAACAGATATAAGCAATCTGTTGCTATGTGTACGACAGATATTGCCAGCAATATGTAATGATGCAAATGAGTTGATGGGGTGCACTCAACGGAACAGAGTCTTGCGTGACATACATGCAAAATGTCATGAACTCTTGGTCTGCCTTATCTTTCGAGGAAGTCCTCTGTCTACACTCTACAAGGTAATTTCTGTGACAGGATTCAGGATTTAGCTTTGAAATAGAAAACTTTAGTATCTTACACTTAAGCATAATTTCATACAATCATAATTGGATTTCATGAGACAGCATTTTTAATACTTATGAAATCCAAAGCTTTGTCACTAATCACTGAAGCCCAACACTGGATAGTTGTCCACTGTTAGAGATGAGAGACAGTAAAGGTATGCAGGTCAGTCTTAACTTGATATGTTGGATACAAAAGCTAATACGTATGTGCGTACAGTCTATTCGTCCTTACTCTTGGTGTGCCGAAAAGCTGAATCTGCGTCTTTTGTTGAAGGTGTTTCGCCGAGGAATGAATGGTGTCGCAGTTTTCTCTCCCCTGAACAGCTCAGCACCTGCTCCGTGGTTGGTTCTGACATCTCCTCAGTTGTTTCCTGTCCCTCAGACTAACATTGGTGACCTGCCGGATGGACCTGCCATCGCATTGGAATTGTCTGTGCTTGTTGCACAACCACAGGCATCCTGGCCCCTCTTACTGAAGGTGACAATTTCAGTTTGTTACAAGTTTGTCAGCAAGGTTGAATAAACCTGTTCATCATAAACTGGTTTTACAGTCCCCCTCCTCCCCTTCCTCTTCTTCCTCCATCCCTTACTACTACTACTACTACTACTACTACTACTACTGCTACTGCTACTGCTGCTGCTGCTGCTGCTGCTGCTACTACTACCACCAATTACCACTACTACTGCTACTGCCACTACTAATACTGCCACCACCATTCAGCCTTGACCCTAATTGTGGTTCCTGTTTACAGTCAGTAATGCCTAACTCTTTTATCATTATCCAGCCACCATAGTTCTTAACCTCTTGTACGTCTTGCTTGTCACGTCCAATACAAGTCAGATTTTCGGGGGCAGTTGTCATGCTGGTACTGGGTGGAGTGTTCAAATCCTTCAGTTCATTCATTTCATTCCATTGGCATGTGCAGAATTTGATGATTCCTTGCCGTTCTCAGGAGCTTTTTCCCAAATACTTAATTTGCTAGTTTTAAATTTATTCATACTGGACAGTCTGTCTTTTGGGTCTGAGTATTTTCCTGAGCACCTTTTTTCCAAACATTTGTAGTTAATATCCTCTTCACATCCAGACAAAACAGTGTGCAGAATAGTTGTTTTATACTTGTTTGCATGACAGTAATGTTTTGAAATGAACATGACACAAAAGAATTTTTAACTGAGTGATAATAACCACTTTCTGGTTTTAAGTTTATTTTTTTCCACCATCGAATTCCATGTCAGTACTTACAAAAATATACAGTGGAATAAACTCTGTGACAAAATATGTTGTCAGAATCTAAAGTACAGTTTATTTACATAAGGCCCTACGTGTCCTTACCCAGTTTCTGGGTTGTGCTTATGGGCTTTGAGAACTGTTAATCACTTTTGTTTTTATAGTGTTTAAAATATAGTTTATTAAGTAAAATGTTATATGTTACAATATTATTTATTTATGTTCTTGTGTTTTATATAAACCCATGTCTGCACACATCACTGACTCATACAATAATGGAAAAATTATTGTAAGTTAACTCAGCCATTTGGGTCAGTAGTACATACAGACATACATACATATGGGGGGCAGGAGAGGTGTATACATATGGGGGAGAGGAGAGGTGTATACAGGGTTTTCATGGGGAAACCTGAGGTAAAGAGACCCAGGCTTAGATGGGAGGAAAATATTAAGATGGATATTCAGGAAGTGGGATGTGGGCATACGGACTAGATCGAGATGGCTCAGGATAGGGACAGGTGGCGGGCACTTGTGAATGCAGTAATGAACCTTCGGGTTCCATAAAATTGGGGGAATTTCTTGACTAGCTGAAAACCACTTAGCTTCTCAAGAAGGACTCTGCTATATGGAGTGAGTAAGGAAGGAAGGAAGTAAGTAAGTACATACAGACAATTTAACGAACCACTGAATGAATGATGTAACGTAATTCTATATCAGATTCATACGCAAAATGCCAGAATCCATTTAGGTATGCTCATCCTGAGTTCTGCAGTCTAATAAGTCAACAGTATATCATCTTGTTGATCATATTTATGAAATGGGCTTCATGAGCAACAAGAAGCTTTCCATTTGGCCATTACTTCTCACTAATTAAGCATTGAAGTAACTTAAATAATTCGTCTATCTTTTAACGTTTCATACTTATTTACTTTGCAAATTTTTTTTTGTACATATTTCCATTTTGAAAATCATTATAAGGATGAATATTTAATAATATCAAGTTCAGTGAATTATGGTGGTATAAAATTTACTTCAATTGCAGCTAGTTTGTGGTTTGAAAATGAAATACTGTGTGCATGATTTTAACAGATACCCAGAAATTCATCAGACAACTTTCTCAGCAGACTGGATTGAAATATTGCATGGATTCGAAGCTCTGGACAGAGGAAAAAAGCGTACATTACTGTGAATGGATCTGATTACTCATTCAGAATGTTGTTGACCTCTTTGACCATGTGTTTTTTACATGTGAATTTTGTTGTACATTAGTTCATATGTTAACAGCAGAATATGGAGCAGATCTTCCATGAAGCACAGCTGCAAAGTAAAAAAATATATATAAGGTGTGCAGTTTTGTGTTACTGGGTGGTTCATCCTCTTTTCTTCAAAAAAACTGTGACTGCTTCACCCTGCTAGGAAATGATTATGCACTCACTTTATTTCTGGACAAAATAAAATGCAACTGAACATGTGACAAATTCCATTAAGGCAATGCAGGCAGACTCTTTTGGTAGTCGTGTGACTTCAAAGAATTTATGGCCACCTCCACTGCTGGACCTGACATGTCCAGATTGTTACATTTGGGTCTACTTAATATATACAAGAACATCAACAGAATATTGAAAAATTCATAGCAACCATTTACTGGCAATGCTTTGTCATATGTCTATAGACGTTATAAGGTGATTAAAATAAATTGCAAAAGATGTATAATAAGAATGACCTTGTTTTATAGTGAAATGAAGTCACATCCAACAACTTCTATGACTTTGCACACCCTCAGAGAACTGGTAGGCCCACATAATATTCTGACATATGCTGAGTTACAGTAAAGGTTCTGAGGCTTTTGGCTGATCTTGTATATTAGTTTCTGACAACATATTTTCTTACGTAGTTGTATTTGACTGCATATGTAATAATCTCTTATTTTTATCTGAATGTTTTTGTCTGTTAATTTTACTGTGTGTCATTACTTGTTAAGTAATTTTTCCACACATATTTTTCCATGTGATGAGCCATTTAAAAATATAAGTGCAAAGTACACACTTCACTACTTCTGTGAATGGGCAAGTAATTTCTTGTACCACAAGATGGCAGCACATGTGCTGTTCTTGAAGAAGGCAGAATGTTTTAGGCTTATCTCTTGTTAGGAGAGCAGTAAAGAATGTCTTTGGAAGTTGTCTTATTATTACACTGTCATGCCTCAAAATAAGCAGTTGTGATTGTAACATTAGCTTCTGTCCTACTCTTATGTAATGTGGCTTGCAGTCTTTTCATTGTTTTAAAATATGTTCTAGGTACTTACAATGCGGCACTGCAGGATTATGTGTGTAATTTTACAATATTTTATGAAGCAGTGTGGAGAAGTAGTCATTCATCATGCCTCTCCTATCGTCATTGATGCACAGCAACAGAAAGGTGGAGTATCAGTTTTACAAAACCTGAATATAACACAATATAACACAAGGGTTTCTCTCCTGTTTACATGTCCATGTTCCAAGTATGCCTTGTTCTTCAGAACCGTAACTGTAACATAGTAAGCTGTAAGGTTCTGTCTGTCCTCATTCAGATTCAAATTCTGATATTACAGACACTAGCTGCACAGTTTTCATGAAACTTAGTATGAATAGCATGTCATTGGAAGACAGTTCACTGTGGTACTTATTAAAAAATTTGTCATCAAAAATATCAACATGGATGGCTTTTGATATGTCAGAGATTGTTTGGACTTCAGGCACTCTGGCTCAGAATATCAAAAAATGACAGTCTGTTATGAATATGGTTATGAACCTTCAGGTTCCATAAGATGCAGGGAGTTCCTTCACAAGCTGAGGAACTGTTAGCTTCTCAAGAAGGAGTCTGCTGAATTCAGTTAGTTTATTAGTTGCTCAGTCATTTTGTTACACTGGGAACTGATAATGGAATATCTGGATCTGTAAAAAGAAAAATTTTAGTATTACAGTTGTAAATCTGTTCTGTATATTTAACAGTGGATTACTCTAATGACATAACACCTTCTTTATTACATAAATATTCCTTGCTGCAATAAGGAGTAACTCAACTGTAAGGGCTGAGGGCTACAGCCCATGAGTGGAGTAGGGAAGAATATTTCACCTGCTGTTATGAATTACTACAGCATTTGGTATTTCAGAGCACACATTTACAGTAGCTAC
>JGI20166J26741_11830584_pt1 | contig 10001 bp, 5 predicted proteins | sample TergutCu122P5_FD_26741 | JGI IMG/M metagenome (IMG submission 26741) | reverse complement strand
GAAGGGTGCACAAAAGGTGAATTGGCTTTGGGTAGGGCGGTCTCGCCGAGACCGCCGCGGACGGCTCGGCGAGCCGTCCCTACCATCGTAAGGATTGAGGTTTCCAAGACTTCATGGATGCGACTGGTTTCATCGCGGGCACAGAAAAGCGTGCATACTTCTTCGCCCATGGTGCGGCTGGAGGCATCCGCATCAATGTTCTGTCCTTGGGCGCAGAGAGCGCCGAGTGTTTTGGCGGCGTCTGTCAGCTCGGCGTAGCCGGGTATGCCGTAAGTTACCTTACTGTTTCCCCAAATACTGGAGAATGGAATGATGGGTTGCGTTGTTTATCAATCCCAACTCCCTCGCCCGGTGGACGGCCCCGCCAAGACTAACGCCAAATGTAAGGTAAAGCTGTCTAAGCGCATATTTGGCTGACGTCACCGGGTCGGCGTATTTGGGGTTATTCTGCGTCATTTGTCCGTAATGCCAGTCGTATTTTTCCCGGTATTTTTGGGAGAATGAGACTTTGGGCATCAACAACGCAGCGCCGAGATATTTGGCATCCCTTTCCATGCGGGCATAGCCACTCTGCGAAAGATTTTTGATTTCCTTGAAGACGACTGCCGGATTTCTTCCCCTGATGTGCAGGATGGTGTGCGCAAGTTCCTCAGCGAGCGTAAATGTGTAGCGCATCGAGCCGGAATCCATCAGCTCGGCGTCCACGATAATCGTTTTGCAGTCTTTTGCCACAAAAGCATCCACACCTTCCTTTGAGAACAATCCTTTTGCTGAAACAAAGCGATAGCCCATCTGCTCAAGAATTACGTCCACCATGAGGCGCTGGCCGTCCTTCACGCTAGTTCCGCGTTGGCTCAGAAAATCCGAGGCAATTTTTTCCAGTTCGGTTTTTGTGTAATTCTTCATGGCAGTCGTGCCGGGCATGCGAAAGGTTTCGTGGTGGCGCCAGTTGTTATTTGTCCTCGCCATGCACAAGGGCGACAATGGCGTCGATTTTCTTTTTGGTGAGTTTTCGCCCGCCGATGGAGCGCAAGAGCAAAGGCACTGTGTTGTCGCGAGAGATAATCTCCTTGAGATCGAGAGGTATACTGTTGGTTGCCTGGGCCGCGAGGTCGCTGAATGTGGCGAAATCCTCGTTGGAATCGATGAGACCGAGGGCTATGGCGAGGTCACGCAGGCGCGAGTCATCCTTGGCCGGAGCCAGTGTGCCGTGCTCCATGCGGGAAAGATTTGAGGGCTGTATCCCTGACGCAACTGCGATCTGCCTTGCGGACATGCCAAGGGCTATCCTGCGATCGCGGATGAATGCGCCGAATTTGGCTGCAAGGTTTGGATGCGGTGTGTTGGTATGTGTGCTCATGGTGGAAGTGAAGTGAAGTGAGACGAAGTTTGATGTTGGATTGAAGGTCGTCAAGTCACGTTATAATCAATTATATTTTTTAAGAAGTCAAATGGGTGGCTCTTCGCAGAATGGGGGCAGTCTTGTCCGAAGGGGACGAGAGAGATAAGAGGGCGAGGTTTATGCTGGGAGTGCTGGGAGGAATGGGAGGGCGCGTTCGTCAGTCGCGCGAGAGTTCCTCGGAGCGGTTCGTGGCGGCGATGACGGTTTCTTTGATGAGGTCGCGGAAGTTGCGCGCGCTCATGCGTTGCAGGCCGGCGTGGGTGGTGCCGTTGGGCGAGGTCACTTGGTCGCGCAGGGTTTCGGCTTCGTCCGCGCTTTGCGCGAGGAGTTTCGCGGAGCCGAGGAGGGTTTCGATGGCGAGTTGTTTCGCGTCGGCGCGGGCGAGGCCGACGTAGATGGCGGCGTCGCGCAGCGCGGCGGCAAATTCAAAGACGTAGGCGGGGCCGCTGCCGCTCACGCCGGTCACGGCGTCGAGTTGGTGTTCTTTGACGGCGATGGTTTTGCCGAGGGCGCCGAGGATGTCGGTGATGAGGAGGCGGTCGTCGTCCTCGAGTGGTTTGAGGGAGGCCCAGGCGGTGATGCCGGCGCCGATTTGGCCGGGGGTGTTGGGCATGGCGCGGACGATGTTGCGGGCGTCGGGGAAAACTTGCGCGAGGCGCGCGAGGCGTTTGCCGGCTAGGATGGAGATGATGAGTTTGTTTTTGGTGAGCGTGGCGAGCTTGGGGTCGAGGGTGGCGAGTTGCTGGGGTTTGCAGGCGAGGACAACGGCGGCGGCGCCTTTGAGGAGCGAGGGGAGCGTGGTTTTGGCCTCGATGCCGGTGCGGGCGGCGAGGTCGGCGGCGGTGGTGTCGGTCGCGCCGCCGAGGCAGGCGATGTGCGCGGGGTCGCAGACTTTTTTGGCGAGGAGTCCGCCAACGATGGCGCCGGCCATGCGGCCGGCGCCGATGAAGGAGATTTTTTTCATGTGTTACTTGAGCGCGTCGCGGATGCTTTTTTCGACTTCGGGAATGGGGGCCTCGGCTTTGATGTAGTGGTAGGCGAAGCTGTCTTTGAGCGACTCGAACGCGGCCCAGGTTTGCTCCATGAAGACGCGGTAGCGGGTGTGCGCGAGGGGTTCGTCGAAATCGGTGGGGCGCTCTTCCTCGAGCGTGCCGACGCCGGTGCGGCGGACTTCCTCGTTGTGTTTTTTAATCTGGCGCCCGCGGTGGAGCTGGCGGTCGACGCTGGTTTGCTCGCTCACGAAGAGGGCGACGATGTGGATGCGGGGGGCGGGGGTGATTTTGTTGATGAGGAGTTTGAAGGTTTCGACTTGGGCCTTGGTGCGGGGGAAGCCGTCGAGGATGGTGCCGTTGCGGTACTCGGGTTTCATGAGTTCGCGCAGGACGAGGCCGAGGACTTCGCGGTCGCCGACCATGCCGCCGGCGGCCTTGATGGCGCGGGCCTCGGGGGAGTTGAGCAGCGAGCTGACAACAACGGGCTGGCAGGTCATGCCGCGGAGGTTGCGGATGACGTCGGTCTGCGTGCCCTTGCCGGAGCCGGGGGCGCCGCCGAGGAGGATCAGTTCCTTCGGGAAGCGCATGTTGTCGCGGCCGAGTTCGGCTTCGAGGGCGGCCCAGGTGCTTTCGAAGAGGGCGCGCGCTTTTTGGATTTCGTCGCCGGTGGCGGCGGCGGGTGTTTTGTTGGTTGGTGTCATGGTGGTGGTGCGGTCGGTTGCGTGTTGTGCGTGTTGTGTGATTGAAGAGCGAGGCGCGAAAAATATCGATGGGGAATTTTCCAACAAAAGAAACGCGCGAGTCCAGTCTATTGGAAACACAGGCAGGAGAGTGTCCGCGCCACCTTGCAGCGCCGCGCGCCGTCAAGCGGGCAGCGGGCGATACGCGCCGCGCAGCGGGTGCTTGATGCCTTTTTTCAAAAAGAGTCCGGTGAGGGAGGATTTGTTTTTGCGAATTTCGGCGGGCGTGCCGTTCGCGAGGAGTTCGCCGCCGTGGATGCCCGCGGCGGGGCCGAGGTCGATGATGCGGTCGGCATGACGCATGATTTCGTCGTCGTGCTCGACGACGAGGAGGGTGTTGCCTTTGGCTCGGAGGGTTTTGAGGGTGGCGATGAGGCGGTCGTTGTCGCGGGCGTGGAGGCCGATGCTCGGTTCGTCGAGGACGTAGAGCACGCCGGAGAGATTCGAGCCGAGTTGCGCGGCGAGGCGGATGCGTTGCGATTCGCCACCGCTGAGAGTTTCCGTCGGGCGGTCGAGCGTGAGATAGCCGAGGCCTACGTGGTCGAGGAAGCGGAGGCGTTCTTCGATTTGCGGGAGGATGTCCTGCGTGATGAGCCGCGTGCGCGGGTCGGTTTGGTCGAGGAGGCGCAGTTGCGCGAGGAGGGCGGCGGGGGTGAGGCGGAGGAGCGCGGGGAGGGAGAGGGAGATTTCGGATTGCGGATTTCGGATTGCGGATTGCGTGGCTCGCGTGGCACGGGCGTCCCGCCCGTGTGTCTTGCGTGGATTGTGTGGCACGGGCGTCCCGCCCGCGCCTGACATGGGCGGGACGCCCATGCCACTCGACCCACACGGGCTGGAAGCCCGTGCCACGAAGTGCAACTTCACGGCGCGGGCGATGCGGTTGAGGCGCTCGCCGTGGCACTCGGGGCAGGGCTGGCCGTGGTCGTTGATGTCGGCGGACTCGTCGATGCCGTAGGCGCGGAGTTGCTCGGCGATGTCGCGGTTTTCGTGGGTGTCGGTTTTGGGGTTGTCGAGTTGGAGCATCCAGGGGTGGATGCGCCCGTGGCCGCGACAGGCGGGGCACCAGCCGCGCGGGGAGTTGAAGGAAAAATTTTTCGGGTCGAGTTCGGGGAAGGTTTCGCCGGTCTCGGAATCGGTGCGCGTGGTCGAGAGCCAGGTGAGGATTTTGTTGTCGCCTGTGAGGAGGAAGCACGAGCCGTGGCCCAGTTTGAGCGCCTCTTCGAGGCGCTCAAACTGGGAGTTTTCAGTTTTCAGTTTACAGTTTTCAGTTTTGGCGGGGAGAGTTTTCAGGTCGGCGACGACCACTTCGATGTCGTGCTCCTTGTAGCGGTCGAGTTTTTCGAATTGGGCGACAGGGAACAGGCGTCCGTCGGCGCGCATGTGGGTGTGGCCTTGGCTGGCTATCCATGTGGCGATGGGTTGGTGGTGGCCTTTGCGTCCGCGGATGAGCGGGGCGCAGAGATAGAGTTTTTTCGCCTTTTTCGCGCGCGGGTCGGTGGCGAGGATTTTGGCGAGGTGGGCGCGGAGTTGCGCGGGCGTGAGCGGTTCGATGGGCAGGCCGGTGCCGGGGTGGTGTTGCACGCCGAGGCGCGCGTAGAGCAGGCGCAGGTATTGCGCGACCTCGGTGATGGTCGCGACGGTGGACTTGCGCGTGCCGCGCGTGATGCGTTGCTCGATGGCGACAGCGGGCGGGATACCCGTGAGCAAGTCGATATCAGGCCGTGGCAACTGCTCGACGAACTGGCGCGCGTAGGGCGACATCGATTCCATGAACCGCCGCTGCCCCTCGGCGAACACGATGTCGAACGCGAGCGTGCTTTTGCCCGAGCCGGAGACGCCGGTGACGACGTTGAGCGCGTGGTGCGGGATGGTGAGGGAAATGTTTTTGAGGTTGTTCTCCCGCGCGCCAGTGATGCGCAATGCGGAATGCGGCGCCGCCGCGCCACTGGTTTGTTTTGGAATTTGGAATTTGGAACTTGGGATTTCTTTGGGATTTGGAATTTGGAATTTGGAATTTCCGAGCGCAGCTCGGAGATACGGCGCCGTCGCACTGTCAGTTTGCGCAATCTGCTCCGGCGTTCCCTCCGCCACGATGCGCCCTCCGGCGTCGCCGGCCTCGGGGCCGATTTCGATTATCCAGTCGGCGGATTTAAGCACGTCGGTGTTGTGCTCGATGACGACGACGCTGTGCCCGCGGTCAACGAGCGCATGCAAAACGGCGAGCAGCCGTTTCACGTCGTGGCGGTGGAGGCCGGTGGTGGGTTCGTCGAGGAGGAGAAGCGCGGGTTTTGCGGGTTGCGTGGCACGGGCGTCCCGCCCGTGGGTTTGGGGATTGAGTGGCACGGGCGTCCCGCCCGTGTCTGACATGGGCGGGACGCCCATGCCACTCAACCCACTCAACCCACTCAAGCCACTCAACTCCGTGCCACTTTCTCCAAGATGCCGCACGAGCTTCAGCCGCTGCGATTCGCCGCCGCTGAGCGTGTTCAGCGGCTGGCCGAGCGCGAGGTAGCCGAGGCCCACTTGCGCCAGCGGCGCCAGGCGCGCGGTGATTTGCGGCTGGTCGGCGAAAAGCGCGAGGGCGTCGTCGACACTCGTGTTGAGCAGTTCGGAGATGCCGCGCCCCCGGCAGGTGATGGCGAGGACTTCGGGTTTGAATCGCCGCCCTTCGCAAATCGGGCAGGGAACAAACACGTCGGAGAGAAATTGCATCTCGACGCGCTCGGAGCCGAGGCCGTTGCAATGCTCGCAACGCCCGTCGCCGCTGTTGAACGAAAAACTCGACGCGGTGAAGCCCGCCGTTTGCGCGGCGGCGGTGGCCGCGTAGAGTTCGCGGATGTGCTCCCACGCCCCGGCGTGGAGCGCGGGATTCGAGCGCGGCGTGCGCGAGAGCGGGGATTGGTCGACGAGGATGATTTCGCCGAGCGAGCCGGCCCCGGTGATGCGCGCGATGGCCGCGGGATCCTCGGCGAGCTGGTTGCGCGAGGCGAGCAGGCCCTGGTAAACGATGTTGTCGAGCAGCGTCGATTTCCCCGAGCCGGAGACGCCGCTGATGCACACGAGCCGGTTGAGCGGGAGCGAAATATCGAGGCCGCGGATGTTGTGCTTGGTGGCGCCGGTGATGCTGAGAACGGGCGGCGCTCCGGCCCTTTTCCCTGGTCCCAAGTCCCGGGTTCCAAGTCCCCGCACCACCCGTCGCGTCCGCGGAACCGGTATCGTCTCCCGCCCGCTAAGGTAGCGCCCCGTGATGCTCGTCGCGTGCGCGAGCATCTCCCCGAGCGTTCCGCTGAAAACGATTTCCCCGCCACGCGCCCCGGGTTCGGGGCCGACTTCGATGATGTGGTCGGCGGCGCGTATCATCGTTTCGTCGTGCTCGACAACGATGACCGTGTTGCCCGCGTCGGTGAGCGAACGGATAATCGCGATGAGCCGGTCAATGTCGCGCGGGTGCAGCCCGACGCTCGGCTCGTCGAGCACGAACAACGTGTCGACCAGCGACGTGCCCAGGCATGAGGTCAAGTTGACGCGCTCGACCTCGCCGCCCGAAAGCGTTTTCGAAGCCCGGTCGAGCGTGAGGTAACCCAGCCCCACCTGCGCGAGATACCGCAGCCGCGTGAGAATGCTTTGGAGTGCGGTGTGCGCGGGTTGGGATGCGAGTGAGGTGGGGTTGGCGTCTTCTGGGAGCGCCGGGTTTCCACTCGGCGAATTGGGCGGCGCTTCGCGCCGTCTGCCGGGCGGAAGCTCGGCGTTCCCAGGGGCGGCGCTGCTTGCCGGGGAGCAAGCCGGAGGCTTGCCAGATATTAGCCGGTGGTTGAGCGAGGCTTGGCGAGCGGCACCACCGGAAACAGGTGAAAAAACACCGCATCCCGGAGGGATGCCAGATGCGCGCGTGCTTGGTATCTGGCACCCCTCCGGGGTGCGGGATTCCTTTATCATGCTTTCCGGTGGTGTCGGTCGCTGACGCGACCTCAACCACCGGCTATTATCTTTCAAGCCTCCGGCTTGAGTCGCAAGCGACGCCTCCACCAGCGCCAGCAATTCCCCCACTGGCAGCGCATACAATTCCGGCAGCGTCCGCCCCTCCCATTTCCAGCAAAGCGCCTCGGGCTGGAGCCGCTGCCCCCCGCACGCCGGGCAGACATTATACGCCCGATACCGCGAAAGAAAAACCCGCACATGCATCTTGTAGGTGGTGTTTTCCAACCACTGGAAAAAACCCTTAAGCCCATACCACAAGTCGTCCACGTCGTAGTCGATTTCCTCGCCCCTCGCCCTCCGTTCGCGGTATTCAGGCTCGCCGAGCATGACAAACTCCCGCTGCTTTTCCGTGAGCCGCGCGAAAGGCGCATCGGTTGGAATCCCATGCCGCCGCGCCGCCCGAATCAAATCCTCGCGCGACATGCTGTAAACCTGCCCCTCGAACGCCTTGATTGCGCCGCCCTCGATGGAAAGATTCTGATCCGGGATTGCGAGCCGGTAGTCGATTTCAATCACGCGCCCGAACCCCCGGCAAGCCGGGCACGCCCCGAGCGGCGAGTTGAACGAAAACAGCGCCGGCGTGGCCGCCCGAAACGTCCGCCCGGTGGCCGGATTGTGAAGCGAGGAGGAAAAGGAAGCATGGAGAATGTGGAGCGCGGATTGATCCCCTGTTTTATCTCTCAAGTCCCGAGTCCCGAGTCCCAAGTCCCCCGGCAATCCGGCGCCTTCGCCGTCACACGGGCTGGCAGCCCGTGCCGCAAAAAGCTGCATCTGCCCGTGCCCGAAGCGCAGCGCGGCCTCGGCGGCCTCGAGAAAACGCGCGCGATTCGCCCCGGTGATTTCGATGCGGTCCTGAACCACGTGGATTGCAGTAGTAGTGGCGGAAATTTTCGCAGGGTCGGCCAAGAGGTCATCCACGCGATGCGTGGTGAATGCGGATTGAGCGGACTTCGTCTGGGCAGTTACTTTGGTTTTTTTAATTCCGCATTCCGCACTCCGCACTCCGCATTCGTTCGCATTTTGCGGCAGCAAAACACGAACAAAACTCTGCCCTTTGAGGCTCCCGAGTATTTCGGCCCACGCGATATTCCCGGGTTTCCTGACGCGAAAAGTCACGACGAGCGTCCGCCCGCCGGGCGAGGCGCCCCCTCTGGGAGCGCCAAGATTCCTCTTGGCCTCTTCGCCCTCCGAAGTCCCGTGTCCCGCGTCCTGCGTCTCCCCCGTCCCCGCCGCCGCGAGTGTTTTCGCCCAAATACTCTGCGCCGTGTCCGCCTCGACCTCCTCGCCCGTCTCAGGGTCGACGCACCCCGCCACATGGCTGAACCACACCTTGAAATAATCCGTCAACTCCGTCATCGTCCCCACTGTTGAGCGCGACGTCTTCACCGTGTTTGTCTGCTCGATGGCGATTGACGGACGGATATTCTCGATGCTCTCGACCCTCGGCTTGTCGAGCAAATCGAGAAACTGCCGCGTGTAGGCGCTGAACGTCTCCACATACCGCCGCTGCCCCTCCGCGTGCAACGTGTCGAACACCAGTGACGACTTCCCCGCCCCGCTCAGCCCCGTGACGGCGACATATTTGCCCAGCGGCACATTCAGGTCGAACCCCTTGAGATTATTTTGCCGCACCCCCCGCAAGCGGATGCAATTTATTTCGGATTGCGGATTGCGGATTTCGGATTGGGCGGATGACTTGCGTTTTTTCGACACGGCACACACGGATGGACTGTCTTGGTTGTGGAAACAACCCATAATGAATCACTGATGTTACGCGACGCCTAGTCCCACGTCCCACGTCCCATGTCCGTAGTCCCATCAGAACCACTTGCACCCTGTGCCCGACAAAAATCTCCCTGCGAAGGAACGCACCGGGGCGCCTATAGGCGTGCGGGAGACTCACGTTCGCAGACAGTAACTTTGTGACTCTTTGCGGCTAAAAACAAAAACTCCCACCCTCGCATAAAGTCATGGTTGTTCGGGCATGTATCCGTGCTATCCGTGCAATCCGTGGTTGGCTTGGCTGCTTGGGAGCTCCCCCCGCCGTGCTCTCCGTGCCCTCCGTGGTTCAAAACCCAACCCCCTTCAACCCCCTCCGTCATTAGTGTCCATTAGCGTCCATTAGTGGTTTAAAAAACCCAATCGAACTTTCGCTTGCGCCCGCGCCGCTCTGCATCAAAACCAAAATCCCCCAAGCCAACCACGGATTGCACGAATATCACGGATACTCACCCAAACCACAATGCCTTTATCCGTGAAATCCGTGGTTCAAAAACTCACACCTTCGCACCCACCCCCCATTCACCTCCACCCGCCTCCCAAACCTCTGTGGTCCTCTGTGTCCTCTGTGTAACTTTCTAAAACCAAATTTTCCAAAAAACCCATAAACCTGAAATCCAGCAGTTACACAGAGCGCACAAAGAACCACAGAGCGCACCGAGGCCACCAACCCACCACGCCCCCACCCGCGCATGAACCACTTTTCCCAAACCATAAAACCACTAATAAACACTAATAACCACTAATCCAAACCACTCCGTCATTAGTGTCCATTAGCGTCCATTAGTGGTTTAAAAACAAAACTCACACCTTCGCACCCCCCTCATTCACCTCCACCCGCCTCCCAAACCACAAATCCCAACTCCCAAACCCAAGCCCATCAACCCGTGACCCGCCAATCCCACATCGCTCCCTGCTCCTATCGTCCGGTGAACAACCGCACGATTTCGTCAGGCCTGCGCACCACGACCATTGGCGCGTGGGCCTCGCGCAGCACCAATGCCAGCCGCGCCGGATCCGCGTCCCTCAAGTCCGTGTCCCCCGACACCAGCTCAGAAAAATTCGTGTCAACTGCAACGCGCGTCTCAGGCATGGGCGGGGATTTTGGCG
>JGI20166J26741_11830473_pt1 | contig 10002 bp, 9 predicted proteins | sample TergutCu122P5_FD_26741 | JGI IMG/M metagenome (IMG submission 26741) | reverse complement strand
AACAAAAATCCGTGTGATCTACAATCAACAATACAAGATAGTGCATAATGACACTAGTGACCTACATCAAGAAAGTGTAAGTAGTAAATGATGCCACAACTTACAACACACACCACCAAGAGGACAACCATCACACACCATTCCAGGACCCACAAAACCTTGCACAGATACAGCACATGACAAACAAAAGACAGAATCAAGAATAACTGAATATGACACCTGGCTGCAAACACAGTTTCCTTGAACTCCTGATGATGAGCGAGTGACGCTCGAAACATGTAGAGCATTACCATCAAACAAAGAGCATAAAAAGCTGCATCTTGTCAGGTATTTATATGATCATCAGTGTCAGTCTCAACACAACCATATGTATTAGACAATCAAAGTCATCTGTCTAATTGAGCAGCTACATATGTCTACCTAAATTAGGTCAACTTCAGGGTCATAATATATTGTCCTCCTCAGTGTGTTTTATAAAAGTTTTGTGACACTGAGTATAACCTATTTTAAGTTGAAACACGTAGCTGCCTAATTAGACCAATTGTCTAATAAACGTAGTTGTGTTGAGACTGATATTGATTTTACCTGTTCATTATCATGGTAATTGATGCATTGCAGGTACTGCAGGATGCACTGGTATCTAGCAGTTGGAGTGTAGAAGCAGCAATGGCACTCCTCTTTGAAGGAGGCTCGGTTGGAGATAAGAAGAAACGTCCTGCTAATATTCGGACATGTAAGAAAGGTAGTATTATATAATATGGAATCATCTAAACACATAATTAACCAAGCAAGATGTTATATTTTTTAAATATGATATCACAATGCTTGTTGTTAACTGGGAACTTAATTTATTGCACAGTGTGCATAATAGGTGCTTGTGTGTGTTCAGGTGCATATGTACTTGTTTTTTAGAACTACAGATTTGGATGAAATTAGGTGTGGTTTTCAGAACTGCAGTTTTTTTGGATGTATTCAGTTGTCATGCACACTCAGTTATAGCTTATGCTTAATGCAAAGGCTGCCAATTTGAGCTTACCATATTTTTTAAATACAGTTAATTATACATGAAATTGTTATAGAACATGCAATATAGATATATATTTATTGCAGCTACATGGGTCTGCCTAAATTAGGTCATCTTCAGGCTCATAATATATTGTCTTTCTCGTTGTGTTTTGTAAAAGTTCTATGACCCTGAAGATGACCTACTTTCATATATATATTACCAACTCTTTCCCTAGTGCTGGCACAATTTAATGGTGAAGCGATTCCACCCATTCCCTGGCATAGTCATGTGTTAATGATGTGGCACAGGCCATGGCTGTGCTGGCTGCTACCTTGTGATGACTGAATATATGATCACAAAATCCTTACTGTGTATATGGATGAGTGACCTTGAACATTATCCTCTAGTCAGCTGCTTGTATGGTTTTGTGCAGTAACAAATGTTACAGTTGGTTTCATTTATAGCTCTTTTGGGTACTGCGTTTATTTTGTGCCATATTTTGACCTCTCCTGCAACTCGGTGACTGAACACAGGACTATGAATTTTTAGCTATATAGTTAATGCCACATAAGAGTGTGCAGACCTGTTTTCTAACAGTTTATGACACTGACACATTTTGTTTTGAGCTTGTTTTGTTAGCCATTTTACCAGGAGGAAGTAGTAGAAAGGGTTGGGAGAGATTGGCATTTGTGTGCATTTAATAGATAAGAAACTAATTCACCTTCCTTGATGTAAATTTTTAAATGTCTAACTTGATGCCTTAGACCAAGTGATACGTTTAGGCACATGGTCTTTGTGCATAGCTCAAAAGACATGTTTCCAAGCAGTTGTGCTACACACACACACACACACACACACACACACACACATTTCTTGTTTCCTAATTGTTTTGTTATCTAACCTTCATTTCTGAAATCATATTGCTAGGACCAAAGAGTATGCACATCAAGAGTTCCTAAGAGTGTGTGTGCACTCTGCGGTTCAATCCATGCCGTCCTTGGAACTGAAAGGCCCTTTGATAGGTATATGTGAATTCTTAACCTTTCTTTAGTTTCAGTCCTTTGTAAAATCTGACTGCCTTTTACGTGGCTTCAAAATACATAACTAAGTCAAAGAGAAAAGTTGTTTCTGTGGTCAACCTCCTCATCGAAGCAGGACAGAGTATCTTAAATTTAGAAAGCCAAAGTAAAATGTGCACTGCTCTGGGTAAAAAAAAAAAAGGCCAGTTTAAGGACACAACTAAAACCTACTGAAGTCCAGGTGCCTCAGATTTAGGGGACTATAATTTTTGTGCCTTAGGTATCATTCAATAAATAATTTTGATGAGTGAAATTACTAAATGTGTCATTTTCCAGTAATATGTTGTTCCAGGGGATTGTAACAACAACTTAGGGATGTTTGAAGTCAATTTTTCAGGGCAGAACAAGAACAAGAACTAGCAAATTATAATAGGAAGGAAACACTTCACAAACTATGCCAAATCAACTGAAGATTATCCAGTCCTCCCAATTCTGGACAGTCACGTGCCACACTGTAGTCTGGATGCTGTTTCCTTTTGCACAGAGCACTACATAACACTAGGGGGCACACGGTGGTGCAGTTGGTTGAGGCACTGCACTATAAGCCGGAAGGCCGTGGGTTCGATTCCTGATGGTGACACTGAAATTTTTCATTGACATACTCCTTCTGGCTGCACTATGGCCCTGGCGTCGAATCAGCCTCTGACAGAAAAGAGTGTGAGGAATATTTCTTGGGAGGTAAACGTGGCCAGTGCATAGGGCTGATAACATTACCACCTTCATGTGCCGATTGTCATGATATCTGGGAGGCTTAACCTCCTGGAACCCTCAGGGCCTGTTCAGGCCTGTACAGGGATTGCTTTATGTTTTACAACATGGTACTGCTGCCTCAATTTCCACACTCCATTCATAAGCTACAGCTGCTAGAGGATTTGATGGGCAACTTAAAATAGTGCATGCTGCTGAAGCTGCCAAATGATGCACAACCACCCTGGGCTTGCAGTTCCACAGTGTCATTTGCCTCATTTTCTGAAATGCCTGTGAAAAGATAGCAAACATGAAGAACGCAAAAGAAACATTTCAAGTTACAGAACTAGAGCCATTAACTCTGACATGTTTTCTGATGATTTTCTTCCACCAGACGTCGGTAATTTGCTCCAAGGAAATTGGAATGAGGACCCAACTGGTGAAACTGATAAGGAATTGCAAATGCCTGTATCCATCAAGAAGAAAGCAGCAGAGGGCCATACATCTGGAAATAGTGTTCAGATTAAATTGCCACCCAAGGGCAGTTAAGAGAAGGTGGAAGGAGCAATAATTTCTCCCTCAAGCATCTTCCCCTTTTCAAAAGCAAAAATAGCCATCAAGTGAGGCAGTTCAGCCAGGCAATCAGAGATAATGACGTATTCTCCCTTTAAAAGTCACTCATGGGCAGCATAACTACAGAAAGGGAGCGAAAGAAACTCTACATTGGGCCTGCTGTTGGAGAGCCATCGTATTCAGGAAAGAAGAAGACAGACAAGAGGAACATTTTCTGTCCAGGATGTGGTGAGAGATATGAAGAGCCAAGTACAGAAGACTGGACATAATGCATAAAATGCCAGAGATAGTGGCATGAATAGTGTTCTTGATTTTAAGGTGATATCACCTTTAAGTGTGACATTTTCATACCTCATATTCGTAGGGGATGCTCTGAACACTCTTAGGAGCAAGGGTACTTAAGAGTGTGGATTTGCCACAATCTTGTTTTTTGTAATTTGTCAGGAAAGCATATTCCTTTTCTGACTGTATTTTTGTAAACACGCAGGCAACAAATCAATAAAACGCCTGCAGAAAATATTTTGTTTGGTACTTTCAAATAACCATTTTATGGAAGTTTATAAGTGTATACTCTTTTGTGCCTTTCCTCTGTGTGAGTGAAAGCTTACTCATGACCCCTAATCCTTTTATGTTTTTAGTTGGCTTACATGATGGCAAGAAATAGGTAGTGATATTGCAGTATTTACCTTGTGAGTGCTAAGTGCTTCAATGTGACTTGAAATGAAGGAAAAAAATAGAATATCTTGGAAAAGGAAAGTTCACTTACTTAAAGGGCTAGTTCTGCTACAAGTATGACAAGATAAGCATGATGTAAAGCTTATTTCAACTCTGCATACAGCAAAGACCATGGAATCAGAAAACAAAGACTGAAAGGTTGAAAAAAATTAAGCCAAAAATAATTGATGTCTGTAATAAATTTATGCAAGGTGTGGGTATGGCAGACATGTCTTCTGTCTCCATCTAGAGCTGAGTTTTTCATCTTCCCAGATCCTGCTGCACAACTTGTATGCTTTCTGGTAGGTGATGAATGACTTCAAGCCTCACACAGTGTGCATTCATTCACTGATTAACTTCTCATATTAATATGTTTGATATTTTGATGGTACATAATACATTAATTTAGCAATTATTTTGTATGGTAGCTTTAAAATGTTCCTGGAATCACTTTATTTCTGAGAAATACAAAACACTACAATCATTTAAGCTACATTTTCTTTAGAATAATCCCCTTATGCAACTACACACTTCTGCCAGCGACTGTAGAGGTGTTGCAAACATTCCTGGAAGCCATTTTATGAAAGACTTTTTAGCTTTTTCTTGTATTCTTCATGATGTCAGCAGCATCACAAAAGCACTGTCCCTTTAGTGCTGATTTCACTTGAAGGAACACATGAACATCAGCTGGGGCCAGGCCAGGAGGGTATGGGGGATGCTCCAGTGTTGTCACATCATTCTCTGCTAAGAAATCCTTGACCAAAACTGACCAGTGTGCTGGAGCGTTGTCGTGAAGGAGAAATGAACTGTTGGTTCTCCATTTTTTGGGGCGTTTCATTCTGACTGCATCCATAAGGCGACGAAAAATGTCAATGTTCACTCCTTTATTCATAGTAGCAGTTCATGTAAATTATACCAGTAAATTCCTGTAAGTTATGCCAGTGAATTCCAGGAACTTTTTGAATCTTTAACATATAAATTTATGATTTCATATGGTTTTAAAGAAATCTTGTTTTTAAAATCTCATGTCTGCCTCTCCCTATGTTTAGATCCTGAGTTGTAAGTGTCTGGGTTTTCTTCATTTTAGGAAAACGACGGCGTATGGATGATATTGAGGAAGATAGGGATGATGATGATGATGACAACCATAATCCGTATGAGGATGAGAGAGTGTTTGATAGGTAAATAAAGTACAATAGGACTCCGCTTATCCGGATTAATTTGGATGGTGAGCCATCTGGATATGCAGAAAATCTGGATAATTGGATTTTTCTTTGTAAATAGACTACATTGGCAGTTTGAAGTTCAGCCGTTACTATTTACAGTATGTACCTACATCCAAACCTTTTTACCACGCCTGATTTGAAGTTCTAGAAGCCATAACACTGTACTGTACTCAATCTGATAACCAGTAATTTCAAGGCAAGTTATTTTTGTAGAATTCTCAACAGATTTACCCAAAGGTCCAAGCCGATCCGGATAACCAGTATTCAGATAAATGGAGTTACACTGTAATATAAATATGCAACTTAGGATTCCTTTGTCATTTCAATATTAGTAGTTACTGTTTCATCTTCCTCCTCCATCAGTCTCCTACATCTCCGTAATCTTCTTCTGCATTATCATTGGGGTTCCAAATGAAAGTGTGTCCAGTCTGTTACAGTTGCAGTTATTTGAAAGATTCACCATGTATAACAATATTTAGTTTGTCTCCACAATACAACTTCAGAATAGATTTACTCTTCATAAGATGGACTACATGTTATAAGAACTGGAAGAACAAAACCATGTCAATTTATTACAAAGTAGTCCTCACTGACATGCAGATAAAAAAATTTGCAACAAGAAAACTGGAAAATATGAAATGTAAGGGTGCAAATAATAGAATTATAAACATCAAAGGGAAGTGCACTGATAGTTGGTTTTAACAGACATTTGTAATTTAACTGTTCTTTGTGTACATGCAGAAACTCTCCAGACCCAAAGACTAGTTTAAAATTTTTAAGTTAGTTGTACACAAGGCTTAGTTTTAATTATTGCACCTGACCACTGACTTTGTGAAATAAGGCACATTTACATGTAATAGATGTATGATCAGATGGATCAATTTTTATAATTTTTTAGAAACATCATATGACATATGGGAAATTTCACATCAAATTTCATAAAAAAGTGGGAAGATTTACTTTGTGTATTTTACTGTTTTTTAATTCTGTGTACTCATTGGGCATCTGGAGAAACTAATTATTTTGAAGTTGGAGCCTTTATGCTACTTAGTTTTCAAGATATTTAACCTCAGAATTTTCATATGTTGTCAAAATTGTTCCATGATGGACTTTTTGAACACTGTATCTATGGACTGGTTTAGAAAAATTGACTCAATGATAGCTCTTTTTAAAGCCAATGTTATATGCTCTACACCAATACACAAGACATTGTAATAACTTAATACTTAAATAGACATTGTTGATAAAATTTTTTACATTGTTTTTACACCTTTCCCTGCTGTTAATATCAGGGATGAGAATGCCAAGATATTTCTTGATTTGTGTGTTACAGAGTGCCTTTCAGAATAGAGTGGGATGACACTGAAAACATGTCAGGAAAATGAAGCGTCATATGGTGTGTGACAGAAGGTAGATTTGAGAGCAATTGCATGCCGCATCAATTAGTGTTCTGGGAGTATTCCAAATCAACTTGTAGTAATGGTTTCATTATATTTTTTTATGAATTGTGTGAGGTTAGGAAAGTGTAAAATGAGAAAATGCTGCCCAATACAGTTTCAGTAATGCTAAGTATTTGAACCTAGTGCTTCTCCAAAATTATAGCACAATATTGAACTTTTTTTGTACGCTACTTATTTCTTCCATATGAGTGCATCATAACCCTCCAAAATAAAAAATAAACCCTTTTATTTGAAATTTCCTTCTGATTGCAGGCATAAAAATATCTGCTGAAACAGTTAATACCACTACACACTTGCAGGTGCTTCTGTGTTGTAATGCCTTTTGTTCATTTGGATGATCATCTGCCATTATCTAGCAAAACAAAAAAATTAATTCACATTGAGGATTTAGTTCTTCTGGGATGTGATGCTTTGTCACAGGATTAGTGTTTGATAGTGGTTCAAAGGAACATAGCACATTTACATTCAGTGGATGAAGGTTTCAAAAAATAAATCTTGGATCCGTGAATCCATGCACAAGTCTTATTTAGCATTTTGGTTTGTGGTTGGGTGGTTAGTGTCTGAACCACTTCAGCATCCACCTAAACCTAATTTAGTCACCCTGAAGGTATAGGCAATATGGTTCTCTGAGAAGTCAGTACAAACCAAATATGCTACTTGGTGTAAAAATGAAAAGATGACCATCACTTGAGCAACACTTGCCATGGGAAACTGCAAACTTATATCACTGATTTTATTATTACAGTGATGACTCCGATCAAGATATTTCAGATGACCTGACAGAGGACAAGAAGGGGGTACTAGAATTTTTGTCGACAGCTACAGTTGGAGAGTTGCGTGTCATGCCACACTGTTCCCAAAAGAAAGCTGAGGCAATCATAGAACAGCGGCCTTATACCGGATGGAAAGACCTGGTGAGTAGAAGAAGTCACTATATCTTGTATGGTGGACCTTGTTACAAGTTACAATTACTGACTGGCAGCTGTTTTAAATTTCATCATGTGTAGGTTGTTTTATGGTCTTCTGGTTCCCACAATAGCCAGCAGGTGTTACAGGGAACAGAATTTTGTGCTGCACCAAGTGTAAAGGCTTCTAATTCATTAATTACTGGTTAGTTATAAATAATTAATGAGTCTACTGAAGTCTTACATGTTACACTTTATACGAGGGGGTGCTGATAAGTCCTTAGCCCAAACTACTTCCTGATGTTGTAGGACAGAATCAATAGTGTCGTTGGAAAGAGGGGTCTGTCTGTTCTTGGGCCAAGTTGCAAGTCTTTGCTTGTTACAGAGACTGAAAGGAAGCATGTCAGGTGATGCGCGCGATTTCAACAACATTGAGACGCGAGCTGTCGTAAAGTTTTTTTTTCCTGCAAGGCAAGGTTCTGAAGGAAACTCACACCATTCTGACAGAAACATTAGGGGAACATGCACCATTGTATGCCACCATCAAAACTGGGTGGCCCAGTTTAAACGTGGTGATTTTTCCACCTGTGATGTACCTAGTCCTGGATGACCCAAACAGTGACCACCCCGTAGATTATTGATCAAATTCACAAGCTAATCTTGGAAGACCACCGGGCCAGATTTCGGCTAAATCAATAGCTGAGCAACTGGGCATCTTATGTGAGTGGGTTGGGTCCATCATTCATGAAGATTTGGGCATGCGGAAGCTCTCTGTGAAGTGGGTCCTGAAATGCCTGAATGTGGATCAAAAACATCAATGGTGCCAGTTGTCTGAGCAACTTTTGGAATTTTTTCGGCATGATCCAAATGGTTTCCTGTAACGATTGGTGACCATGGACAAAGCCTGGTTATATCACTATGACCCGGAGACAAAGCAGCAATCGCCAAATGGAGTGGTGGCATAGCGGCTCACCCCGCCCCAAAAAATTCCAAGTTCTAAAATCCACTGGAAAAGTTCTCGCCTCAATTTTTTGGGGTCAAGATGGCATCCTCCTCATTGATTATCTTCCAAAGGGCCAAACTATCAATACGGAGTATTACTCATCTCTGCTGGTGCAATTGATGGACATTTTGAAGGAAGAACGCTGCAGAAAGTTCACCAAGGAGGTCTTGTCTTGTACGAGAGTGCCCTGGCTCACCAGGCACTTGCAACCCAGAAGAAACCGGCCTACCTGGGCTTCCAGTAGCTTGATCACCCACCCTATTCTCCGGATCTGGCGTCGTCGGACTACCACCTGTTCCTTGGACTGAAAAAACAATTTAAAGGTCGTCATTTTTCATCCGACACGGAGGTCATTGCTGCCGTGGAGACCTGGTTGGATGGTCAACATTCTGAATTTTTTTTTTGAGTGGTTTGCAGAAGTTAGAGGAACAGACTAAGAAGTGTATTGAGCTTCATGGGGAGTGTGTTGAATAAATCCCGAGTTTGATCACTATAGCTTGTTTCCTTCCTGGTCAGGCTAAGGACTTATCAGCACCCCCATATAACTAACTACACTAACTAACTAACTCATTCACTCACTCATCACTCCATGGAGCAGAGTCCTTCTTGAGAAGCTAACAGGTCCTTAGCTAGTCAAATTTTACACATATTATGGAACCCAAATGTTCATACCTGCAGTCACAAGAGCCTGCCACCTGTCCCCATCCTGAGTTAAATCAACCCAGTACATGCCCCCACTCCCATCCCACTCTTTGAAGATTTATTTTAATATTATTCTCCCATCTATACCTAGATCTTCCAAGTGGTCTTTTTACCTCAGGTTTTCCCACTGTAATCCTCTATACACATCTCCTCACCACCATACCTGCTACATGCCCAGCTCATCTCATTCATCCTGATTTTATCACCCATTTAACATTTAGTGAAGAGTATAGATCATAAATCTCCTTCTTATGTACGCTCTTCCACTCCCCTCTTACCTTGTCCCTCTTAGGTCAAATATTTTCCTCAGTGCCCTATTCTTGAACATCCTCAGTGTGAGACCAAGTTTCATACCCATACAAAACAACGTGCAAAATTATAGGTCTGTATATTTTAATCTTTATATTTGTGGAGAACAAACTGGCAGGCAAATGATTCCACACTGAATGATAGCACGTGTTCCCTGAGGTGATTGTTATCTTAATTTATTCATGAATGCAATTTTGATTTGTTAGGGTTGTTCCCAAACATTTGAATTGGTCCACCCTTTCAGAGGATTTATTACCTATCTTTTTGTTGTGATTTGGTTGTGTGTTCTGTTCATGCAACATGAATTACACATCATAACAATCTATATCTAGTATCTA
>JGI20166J26741_11830362_pt1 | contig 10002 bp, 4 predicted proteins | sample TergutCu122P5_FD_26741 | JGI IMG/M metagenome (IMG submission 26741) | reverse complement strand
GAATATTTTAAACATGCTGCATAATCTCCGTTTTTTTCTCTTCAAAATGCCGTTTATTTCATAATGCTACCTTGTTTGGTCCCTGTATTATTCGCATTTTGCCTATAGTGTGTGCTAAAATTTAAATGTAAAATTCCGGCTCCAAAAGGTTAATCAGCACACTGTGCAGACGTATGGGCTACGAAGAAAACGACTACATTTTCTCAACTTGGCACTAAATGGAAGCAAGTGGTCAACTTCAAGGTTCGGCATCTTTAGCACGACGAAACAGACCGCTGCTAACCAGTGGAGAGAAATATGATTGATCCCTGAGCAGCGAGTGTTATGGTAGGAATGTTTTTTGAGAGAGGAAAATTATTTGACCTTGCCGGAATCCAAGCTCGATTTTTCGGTAATCCAACCTAGTTACCATACCTGCTGAATTATCCTAACACTACTACGTTTATTAAATAATATACGTACAGAATATTACCATGTTTTGAAATAAGATGCCATGAATTTTATAGAAATTTATTCTTACTGTACGACAGAATTTATGTTCCTAAGATACATCGGTGAATCTTCACTAGACTACACGAAGTCACACCACGATAAATCGTCATAATCACCGGCTTGAGACCCTCAGTATTTATTTTTTAAATGCGCCGAGAAGGAGGATCCTTTGCTGTAACAGTGTACAAAAAATATACCAAACATAAAATGTATGTATGGTGCTGTAGTCATGTTACCCACATGTGAGTAGATATTGTTCCCCGTGCCATTAAACTTAAACTTGCCTTCATGAAAGCATTTAACGTCAGTTTAAATTATCTTCACGTGGTATAGCAAACGGAAGACATTCAGTCTAAATGACAGCGAAACAATAAAACTAAACACAATCCTCTGGAACATAGTCACTGTCATGACGAGGCAACTTCTCTTGCGCTGGTGTACAACGTGTTGCTTACGCGCACAACCTGTAGTATCACGTACCATTTATGACTTAAGTTTGAACTAAGTTTATCTCATGAAATTTTAGCCATATACTTCGATTCTAACAAGAAGCTTCTAACTTAAAGTCGTCCAAATCCCATGTTATATCTCCTCTTAAACAGAGTGTGCCATCATAATGGTCCTTGGTAGTTAAGCAGGACACACGCAGCTTTACGACGGAACTCTGTGCACTCAACGTTTTACGAGGTCTCTCCCCATAATTTCAACTTTTTCTTCTTCTTTCCCAAAATCTTTCTTTCCGGCTCAGCTAGTGTCTGCAATGTAAAAGTCTGAGCCAAGCTTTAGGTGCGGGGAGTAACTCTGTATTTCTGTGAGAAGTGGTGATAAAGATTAAAATGTGAGACTGTGTCATCCCCACTGCCCTCCAGAGGGTGAGAGTATAACGAAATCCCATGCAATAAAACCTCAATCCTGCACTAACAATATGAATCTGTATTTGTTTCCTTTTCTCTATGCTGTTGGCCTCTGGAAGAGAGAAGGCCAATGTGCGGATCGTAATACATTGCAGTCTGCTGGAAGGATAAAAATATTTCGGGGTATAATGTTGTTTTCTTCTTCAAACTGAAGTGAGAAGAATGAAAAATCGGTCAGGTAGTGTATCAGATTAACGTGAAGGATGGTTAATTAGATGTCACAGCTTAGAGAGAAGAGAATTAGTCGTATTCAGGACACCACGAAAGAGGCAGTCTGTTTAAAGGAAAATTTGCCGTGTACCTGCAAAGCCACACGAGTTACGAACTGGAACATAAGAAGGTGAATTACGACCTCCGCAAAATGTAAAAAGTTGCAAACTTTGTTGGATTTTTCTCTGCTTCTCCAATCATACTTTTCAAAAACATGTCTCGAATTATCGGCCCAGACCTTGTCAGTCTTTCCACGTTTAAACATTTATAACACAGTTTTTTTTTCTATTTACCATCTACTTTAACATTCAAAAGTCCGCATCTTTCCCACACCATATATTTATGGTTTAATTTCAGTTATTACAATAAGCAGTCATTATTTAGTTGTTTATATACGCATTTCAGGCCCAACTGCGTAATATGCGGTGTGTTCTCGTGGACGTAAAAAATGTAATTCTTATGTAGATGAAACCAGCCTTTAAACGATTAAAACATTGATCAGTTTCAAACACTGATTGTCTTAGTTGTTCCCCTATTTTCCTTGTTACATTTTGCGAAGTTATTTTTGGCCTTTCTTCGTAGTACTTCATCTAATGCAGGATTATTGCAAATAAACACGGATGATCTTCCAATATTTTCGCACCGTAAACCTAACAGGTAGCACCAAACACTTTCTGACATGCGTTCAGTACACAAGCCCATATGTAATTACCCACCGCTCTTACAAAGGATATAAATATCTCGCAATTCTTGGGTGTGATGTAAATCCACATTCCAAGAAAGTTAACTTGACATGAGTAAACTTCAGTTTTTTTAATACTGAAGTGTTACTCCTGCCGTCTGTGGTGCTTTACCAGCTGTACGTAACAATGTTGACAAAATATTCACCTAAATCCTGGTCAAGGATGAGTCCTTCTGTTTGACTACGTAAGATATGTAAGTTTTTACATTGCTCTTAGCTTCGATTGTTCTAGTTTTCGATATTTATACATTTCTAAAGGAACCGGAATTAACCCACTTTCATTATTAAAATAATTGCGAGTATTTTCCATAATTGACAGAGTACCGAGCTTTCGTTTAATAATTTCCATTGCTATTTGGTATATTACTGGTGATGTTCTTCTCCTGAACAGTATTTGCACGATATTATAGTTCCCTCTAAAGTTTGTAAAAATCTGATCATCCTCTCCTTGCCACATATCTTAATTTATTTTAATATTCTTTAATATTGCTTTCCTCTTGACACTGGCTTCGAAAGATCTGATGTGTGTGAAGTTGGTACAGGAGATATCATTATCAAATCTGCTCAGAAAAACTGCCGATTATCTTCAGGTGCAAGACAATCCGTACTTCGAAAGTGATAAACTTTCAACCAGTAATGGAAGTCCGAAACTTTTATGATCCCCGTAGGCAGTTTATCAGGTTAATACGTTCCTGATGTTTGATCGTGTCTTAAACCATTACAATCCAAAATCCTCCAAGTTTTCTAATAATTTCTTGCATTTTTATTCTTTGTCATTCAATCTACATATCATGCCAATCTCAGTGTTTTATTTAACTACCCTAATAACATTCTAGAAAGAATACAATAGAAACAACTCCTATTTATGTATTTATCTCTATGCCCGTTGCGTCTATACTCTCTCCTAATCACAATGTTCTCAGTTGTTTTAAAACCTTCATTCTGAAACAACTGCTTATGGAGGGCGATTGTTATTCTGTTTTTTGCTCTGACTTTACTTGTGATTTACACAAATATTTAAATAAAGAAGCGTATGAGGTACAAAGTCGATGAAGTGGAACACAAATATTATGTTTCTTTACAATCTTTCAATAGCATGTAATAAAATTAAACTAAATATTTGCGTAATCTATGTGTAAACTTTCGAACTAATGTCGTGCTTCCTACAGAGAAGCTGAAGCTCTGAATACATAAGAGGAAACTGTTCAGCCCACTGCACAAACAACAAAACAAAAGATCTCCAGTGAGACCAGCACGCTATCATCGAACGGAGGCACCTGCTTTCCAGCAGAATATTTTTACGGCAGAAAAAAATAATTCTTGGCTGCCATCAGCCGACTTCGCCATTTAGGTGCACAGTGCCCCAATACAACAAACGAAAAGACAGTAAGATTTTAATTATTATTTAGCGATGCTTACTAAACGACAATCCCGGGCCGCGTGGTCTAAGGCGTGGGTCTGCGGACGCTGGGGTTGCGGGTTCCAATCCTGCCGGGGGCATAGTAGTCTGTCTCTTGTGAATGTTGTGTTGTCAGGTAGAGGTCTCTGCATCGGACTAATCACTCGTGCAGAGGAGTCCTACCGTGTGTGTGTGTGTGTGTGTGTGTGTGTGTGTGTGTTTGTTATTGAGTGCGGTCAAGAGCCACAACAATCTCTACAGCTACAATGAGTAGGTAGACAGAGGTCAAAACTAAGAAAGAAATAAGACACTATTCAACGTGACAATTTTACAATTTCGATATAAAGGTAACTTCGTTCTATCTGTCTCTCTCTCTCTCTCTCTGTCTGCCTCTGTTCTTTTTTCCGTCTGTCCGCGTGCAATTATTCGAGAACCGCTGAAGACACTTGACATTCGGGAATTTTTTAACACGTCAAAGCACTCCATCTTTGGTTACAGTCGAACAACAATAACGGACACCATACACAACCCTAAATTTACATTTAAAACTAATCGTAACTCACACCATAATATCGAAGTGAACAGTGAAACTGCTGCGGTTTTCAAGGTCAATTAAAGTAAGCCATAGCACATAATATTTTATCTGCTGCTTACATATCGTAACTTATTCCCTTTTCCCCATAGTTTTCACACTGGACCTGGAGCTCTACCAGCGTCCTGTCTGTGCCTTTTTCAGTGGAGAGAAACCGACCTGTGCGTGAAGCTGGCTACTTGGTTCCATCTAGGAATTCGTGCAGCTGTAACTCCAATTCCCAGTACGTCTTCACGACGTGGTGTTTAGTTAAGCAGCAAAACAACTTACTTTCAAAAGCCTACTACCTTAATGATTACGATTCACTCTGTATATTCTTTCCGTATATCCTATTTGGATGAAAGTGTAGTCATACGTCAAAACGTTCGTTGAAAGCTGATCGAAGGCTTCGCTTTCGCGGAGTTAAGCCCCTCCGTCAATAACCTTTTTGATGAAAGATATCGGCAGCATCTGAGCAGCCGATGGTGTCTGTGTATCGCTAGCATGCCTAACACCAGGCGTATTGAGTCTAGTGGGCCGTGAAACAGAACACTAGGGGAAGCAATTTCCTAAAAATTGGCATGGGATAGAAAAGGGTTAAGACGCCGACAGTGATCTATCTGTTCATCCTGCTTCATGCGCTGCTGTGTTCCGAAGTGTGCCTGCTTCCTGTGATACTGGTCTCCTACTCGTTGGTACCTGCAGACGGAATTTTGACTTCACAGGGAAGATCAGATTAGTGACGTATAAGGAGAACTGTTTTTCTGTTCTTATTTTCATGTAGATGTATGATATGTGTTGTACTCTCACGATACTTTCCCATGTATTTTTTACCGCTTCATTTTTTGCATTTTATTTCAATGCGCCTTTTTTTTTAATTTCTCTATCCTTCAAAATCTAAAAATTGCATTTACCAAGTAATGACAAGCATGCAAAATTACGACAATGCTTGCATATATTCAGTTCAGCAGCTTCAGTCTGTAAACGTACAATGTAAATATTCGTAACTGATTTTACATTCTTTTTAAGGGAAGGAATTGTATGTATTTTACTCGACACGCACTAAAGTGAACAGGAAGTAACGAATAGGCTAAAAGTTTCATTAAAGTCTAACAAGTATAACGGGTACTGTCCGCGAAGACCATTACGCATTTTTGTTCATATCTCGCTCAGTTCTTCTTACAATGAGAAATGTTTCAAACAAAAGTTGTAGAGAAAATCAAAACACATATCTTTTACAAAAAAACTTTTTTTTCGCAAGTCTTACATTTTATGAGATAATGTGAAAAAAATATTGTACAGCTGGGCAGACCACAGAAGGCAATATAATTTGGCGCGCGTGCATTGCATGCTGAATGCCGAAGGTTACAAACACACTCGTAATACGCAATACTTATTGTTTTTCCACCGCACGAACGCGCTTCATTGTTACGTTATACGTACCTTGCCTGTCATTTTCAGTTATATCTCCAACACCTTTCGGTCACAACCAACTATCGTGTGCTAGTTCGTTTATATTCGCCGATAAACATATACTCTCGTACCGCCGGGGTTCCGGGTGCCAAATGGCAGCCCGTTTCCCCTTACCGTGTTAGTATAATGTTTCCACCCAGGCTGCGCTCTTATTTTGGTTGCGTTGCCTCCCTTGGGATTTGGACACAGGAGCCACGAGCGGTGCATGGCCCGACAGGAGTAACCTATGGGAAAAGATGATCGTCCTGGAGTCTGTGTGTTCGACATTTGGTGCACTGGTTGGGACTGTCACAACGAGGAATATGCTGATCTTGCACTGCAGGGTAACTTGTCTGGCGTGTACACTCACACCACAAATGTTAGAGACTTAGTTGTTGTAATTTACTGAACTACGAATTCTAAAATAGATGAACATTATACACTCTGTGGTAACTAATGAGGTATAGTTATTGCCAGGTCTGGGCTGGCACGGAAATTAGCCTAGCGCTATCACCCCCCATCCGTAACTTTAAAATACAACCAAAATAATTCCAAATTTTTTCTTATTCGCGTGTTAGTGGTAATTAATAATTTGCAACGCTTACCTGAAGCTAAGAAGATCAAAATTATGCTGTAAAGGATGGTTCCATCTAGCAATTTACTACGCAGAGCCTGCTTCCACCACCAACTCTCTTACACTACCACAGTCAGATTCAGAATGATCTCTTCTTTCCAAGATCTGCCTAGCTTAGGTGAAAACTAATATCCGATCGGCAACCGAATGCAACTCGTCTCTCTGTTGCCATGCACAAAGTCAGAAGTGGCTAGACCTTGCTTCAGTAAATATAAAGGAAAAATAAATTATTCCCCGCATTACACTATACAAGGCTTCTGCACTGATTATGTATCCAGTGATTAAACAATCTTACTAACGTCTGTTATTTTTCACAATTCCAGTAACAAATATCAGCTTATGCCTTAAAGGAATTACTTTTAAAAATGTCGTTCCAAGTAGACTTATACTGGTATTTTCAGTTACATTTCACTGAAGTTTATTAAAGTAAAACAATTTGAAGTTAAACTGGATTGTTTATTACACCACATCTATGAGTCCAGTCTTATTTATTCAGTATAATTAACCCTTTGAATGGCAGTAGTTGCTGTGTATCACCAGGATTAAAGTTAACATATTCAGCACGTAGCGTATGCATATGTTTTATACGGATCTCAGAACAAACAGCCACTATTTTCCTTTACAGCGTTCACTGATTCGTTGTTATAACTGAAGCGCAATGTTTTTACTGCGCGGTACGGGTGGAACTTTCAAACATGATTCAGAATTTTCTCAGTCTTTAAAATGTCAGTCGTGGATTGGTTTGAGAATTCCAATTATACTATGAATACTTCGTATTAACTGAATCTTTCTTATATAGAACGAGAGGGTAAAAATGTTACCTGTTCTTGACGTTCGTATGGATATTTACCTGACTGGTGTAGAGATAACTTATCCACAAGGTCATGACTGTGACTCGGTAAGAACTGAGTTACAGCATATAACCGCCTGTTTGTGGATACGGCGAGGAGGGGAATATTTGGATCTCAGAGGGCTGAAGTGAGGAAGGAGTTAAGAAAATCGCATATATAAGAGCTTCATGATTTTTGTCCTTCAGATAATATTATATCATCAAATTGAGAAGTATTAATCGGAAGGCAATAGATAATAAATATTTAATATTTTCGTAGAATAACTTAACACAAAAGAGACGATTTTGCAGTTGGGAAAATAATGGGGAAGAATTTATTAGTAAATATGCTGCAGGGGTTTGAATGGATTCAAGAAACTGGAGGTAACGTTCTTGTAGGCATGATAATGAACTTTCGAATTTCATAACAGGCGAGAAAACTCGTGGCAAAGTAAGCGACTGTCAGTTTCTTAAACATCTCTTAATTTACTTAGTGTCTCATCACTTAGTATTTGTCATTATTTATTATTCAAAATCATCTAGCTTTTCATTTTTATGCAGTAGACGAAGTACTGTTAAACAGTATCAGAAACAGGTATAATTGGACATGCATTACTGGTTGAGTTTTGTCCCGTGTTTTGGAGGGAAGTCGGGAAACCCTCACCCAAAGACGCTGCGTGACACTCCATATGTCTGTAATCCTCAACTTACACAGATGTTAAAATCTAATATCTCGCAGACTGAGTGGTTGAGTGGATTAAACAATTGCATTGACATTTTGACACGTATGACCTCCAGATTATGCTTTGAGGTTTGTGCTTGTAGTATAGATTCATAAGAATTATATATCAAAGCATACAAGTTCGTGCAAGGAAACAGCAGAGTGATACAGATCTTTGCTTTTAAGTGTGCGTAGAAACTATGACAGTTGTGCCCTCATCACATACAGCTAGCAGTTACCTGAAAGAGTAGGCAGACGAGAGACATAAATCGACCACAGTGAAAGCAGACGGATAAAAATAAAACAATAGAAGGAAAGGGAGAAGAGAAGAAAGGGTGAAATTGGCAGAAAATTAGAAGAAATCCGAACAGTGGAGTAAATCAAATGATTTACCGCAGCCCTGTTTGCTGCAGGTCACGGTGCTATAAATGTTTCGCCGTCAGTCTTAGAGCCGAGTTAAGCTTACTGCGTTTCACTACCCTTTGTACTACAGGGGATTAGTCCTTACTTTTCTTATCCAAGGAAAGAAAGACAATAATCCTGTTTGAATCCATTACAAAATTGCTCTTAGCGGGCACTACATAATGCATTCAATTCTGTAGGCCCAATTTTATTCCGATTATTTCCAGTAGGGGTTATTAAAAGACGCTGCCGCAACCTTACTAATTATTTAAATGACAGAGGTAGGAAAAAAGATTTGGTTGCCAAAGGCTGTGGAAAAATATATGTGGTCTGTTCCGAATAATACCGGACATTAATCCTGCGTGCTTCATTTGCATCTTCACGTTTTGAATTTGTATTTGACATTGTTTACATTTCAAAAAGGTTTATAATTAATTGTAAACGGTTCCTAAAATTATGTGAATTCTTACGTCAGTTTCTGGACACATCATCTGATATTCCAAAAGAGAACACAACGTATCGGCAAGTGGATCTATTCCTGTCGTCAGCTGAAACGCTGGGGAGATACCTGGTGGTTGGTGGAGGGGGGATCGTCAGTCTCTAAACAGTCCATGTACCTAGAGTAGGATGTTGTCAGCGACAGATATTACAAAATATAAAATGTGTAATACTGAATGGAATTTTAATGTTTGATCGTGTTCTATAATCAATATTATATCCCTCATTTGGGCCCAGTCTTGATGAGACCCGTGAAAAAGGCATTAGAAAATACAGGTAATCGCCGAGATTTTAACCTGCGACGTCTTGAAGAAAGGCACTGATGTTGAATATGACATAAGATCTTACCCTTACTTACAAGAGAAGACGGCATTTTCCAGAATTGGGCCACGAACGTCCAGAAAGCATATGTGCTAATGTGATTTCTTTAAGTTCCATAGGAATTGCACGTTACGATTTGGTCTTATTTTAACTTATGATTCGTGAGATTTTAGGAATAAGATTTTTATCTTCTTGTATGAGAGGCCGTGCACGATCTCAAATATTTATCGAGGTGCAGAGGACACTATAGTCTTCGTGTGCTACCTGAAATGGGCAGAATTTGCGTCTGGAAAGTTGGTAGCTCTCTACGAATCTACTATATATCCTGACATCGTTGTGAACAGTAACTTCGTTTAGAGAAAGTTAGTGAAAATACGAGAAATCTGGTAATGAGAAAATTGAGCCTTTGGGAGTTTATATTACCATGACATCAATTTATGCTGTTTGTATATATATATAGCAGATATATCAAAGTTGAACAGCATTTTATGGGACCGGGATGTGACCCCCAAAACAAAGACTCATACTTATCATGCTATAGTTAAAAGTACAATTACATATGCAGCAGAAACATGGTGTTTGAAAGCAAAAACGGTAGCAAAATTAAATTCTACAGAAATGGACTTTTGGCGACGCTCAGCGAGAATTTTTAGAAAGGACAAAATTAGGAATACTATCATTAAACAAAAAATGAACGTAACAAGGTCTCTTTTAGAAGATATTAAAACAAAACAACTGCAATGGTATGGACATGTTTCAAGAATGGAAGAGGGAAGATTACCAAAAGAAGTTATGAAATGGCGTCCACCAGGAAGAA
>JGI20166J26741_11830251_pt1 | contig 10003 bp, 6 predicted proteins | sample TergutCu122P5_FD_26741 | JGI IMG/M metagenome (IMG submission 26741) | reverse complement strand
ATATATATATATATATAGAAAATATGCTTTGGTACAGAACAATAAACATCAATGGAAACCTGTGAACATCAAACTTTTGGCCATATGCACTCACATCCGACTAAGAACGGGTTCATGTAAATATGGTACCCATAAGCTAAGGAACGTCAATTAAAGGATGCTGTACAGCGAAACGCAAACTCTCGAATGTACAAAAACATCCACCAAAATATCTCCACCTGCCGCTGGCGCAAGCTAAATTGCTACCAGTTGGAAATGCAACCTGTGTACCGACATGTCGAAACACCGCTCGAGGGTACTATAACTTCGTGCGTCAGTGGAATTCGGATTGTAAGCACGGGTGCACGCTGTCAACTTCCGTCAACGAAAAAGAATAACAGATGCGGTCTGATTTGTATGGGGAGAAAAGAGAGAGGCGGGTTGAAATTCGCCAGTTTTCATTTCTTCGGTAAGGGCATAATGTTTTATTTGGCGGAGTGAGTGTGTGCGCGTGCGTGCGCACCATAACGGCCTGGCCAATGTGCCGAAATGAAGAGACTCAGAACGCGTCTCAACATCACCAGGAACAGGCCAGTGCCATGATATCGACAAAAGAGCGAAGTAAAACTGCAAAACGATTAAACGTCAGTTACGTTTCAACCAATCCAATCGTGGCTGTCTGAAGAGCACCACCCCTCGTCTTTCACAGTGGCATCATATTGACGCGGGACAATTCCTGAATCGGATTATCGCTGGAGATTGCTGACCAGAGAGCAGACATTAAAGTAGCCTACTCGGCGGCTCCCATTCCTCCTGTCTGTACTTCACAGCGAAAGCAACCAACATCTCAAAATGCAGCCATGAGCTGGAACTGTTACGTTTAGTCTCGCCTTCGTGGTCTTGCCCAGTCTTATTCTTCAAAATAATAAAAAATTACAAACACAGGAACTTTGTTACTGGTTTATTTAGTATCCAGACCATGTACATTTATGAATATGGGTATGCGGCATCGATGGGTTGATAGCGGATAGGAGAAATCCTTTAAGTACTAAACCAGCGCAACTTTTCCCACCACAAATCCCACATACACCGTTCCGAGATCGAACCTAGTCCTCAAAGTCTAAACTACTGTGATATGATGCGCAAAGAAATAAAGGCCGAAATTCACCAAAGAAAAAAACAAATGTGAAAGATTTTCAGGGCGTTCCTTTGTCGCAGAAGGCCCGCCCTACTTTGCAAAGCACACCAGAGAAACCCTTCATGAATTCAAGCTCCAAGCTCTCGACCACCTTCCACGCAACCCAAACCACCTCCTTTCTGATTTAGTTTGACCCCTGAAGGAGGCTTTTAGATGTCACCGATTGTCATACGCCGACGAAGTGAACACAGTGGCGCGCGAATGACCCGGAATGCAACATAATATTCTTTTTGTGCTACAATAAAACCCGTAGACTCCTGCAGTAAGTTTCCTGAATGTCAGTAATACTATGTGCAAAAGTGATTTGAGCCAGGAATAACCAAAATACGAATCATAAAATATACCCACTTGACCACGATGTTCTTCTGGGTCCTATCCTGAAATACCTTAAAGAAATCCATACCTTGGTACAATTTTTAGGGTCCATTCTACTATTATGTTATCATATATGCCTACGCCTTTAAAGTGGCGTTTATCCCTGAGATGTTTGGGCTAAACTCCTATATTAAATGAAAATCTCCCCACGTAACCGGCCAATTTCTTCAACCCTCATTCATCACCTTAACAACACAATGAAAGTGGAACCTACAAAGCACTAAACTACTAAATACGTAACTGTATCCACCTTCCCAATACGCCCTCTTTCCGTTCCGTAGACCCTATATTGCCCTGAGCATTTTACTCTCGAACGCTCTCAGTTTAGTTTAATTACATTCATAATTCACCGTGTACTAAATTATAATTTATTTAATATAACACGAAAAAAATACGCAAATTAATTAAACACGACTTACCATTTCCAGTGATTTTCTGCACATATTTCGACGAATCCACGATCATAAACAAGAGTTAATTAAACATAAATTATTGTTGACACAGTTTTCCTGAAAGTTTTCGAATTCTGTTTAATTATCCTCTGGACTATACTAGGCATACATAAAATACATTTTTAAAATAACATCAGTTGTTCATTAAGACTGCGATCACTCTAACGCCTTTAAATCTTGCAACGAAGTGTACATATACCCAATGAGAACCAACAAATAACTGCATACCTCTTCAGGTGCGTAGCACGCAAACAAACGCAAGTACAATTAACCAAAGAAGACACTTGCGACGCCAGCCATTTTGTTAACATTCATGGAAGACTTTAGGGTTCCATTATTTCCCACTAATTGATCAATACCGCTTTTTGTGTGGAAACGAACAGTGTGCGCCAGTGTAGACATCAAAAACGCCCCGTTCTTAAAGTCATTAAACGTTAGTATCTCCGTGAATAAACACAGCTAAGAATTCAGTCACGACCGAAACAAATTAACTCCGCTTCTAAGCGAATAAACAACACTGTTAAAAGCGATAATCGCACTGCTATACAAGTACATTGTCGGACAACACCCAGTCGCAGTCTACACCTAATTTTAGTAAAAGCATCTTTTATCAAATGCCCAATCGATCTGCATTTTCATTTCTTGTATCCCCACGATTATAATAATGCTTGTTATATTAGCTTCAATCAATTTTCAGTTCAGGAGCTCCCATGAATATACTGCACAGTAATTACATGGCATGTGCAGAATAACATGCTCGAAGTAAGTTTTCATGTTTTCACGGCACGTGTCCATCACAATACCGTCTTCGTTTGGGTTTCTGCACAACGTAGTGGGTAAATGTTCCGACGTTTCGGAGGAACGTAATGCCTTCACTTTCACGATAAATGAATTGGTCCAGGTGTATAGTGGAGTGATAGGGAAGGCAATGTACTGCTGGTTGCACAGGACGATTTGAGGTAGTTTGGCCAACTACAGCTACGGAAGGTGGAAAGAGGGGACGGAATTATCCAGGGTCAATGGGAGTTGTGATTTCGAGAACACCCCTCTTTCGGTCTCCACCAATGAAAGATGTCATGTGGACGGCGACTGTGGTTTGATGTCTGTCTCACTTTTTAAGCTACATTGTTCGTGCCTAGGAAGTTGTGGAATGGCTTTATTTATTTATTTGCCTAATGAAGGTGTGACTATTACGCGCTTGGAGAATGCCTATTGTCTTCTTTCGTCACAGAATGGATCAGGGATTCCATAATATATTCGGGGAGAACCCGTCCTGCCGGTTCATGTTGTTGAGTGCAGTTCGATCTCTACTGTTTCCCTCATGAACCAGTCCAGGCGCCTGGATATTCTGGCCAGGATACTGGTGTCACTCGGCATCGGCCGACGACAGAGGTCGATACTGTGTTCTGCAACATCTGACTTTTCTGGTTGGCGTAGTCGAATATTATGGCGGTGTTCCTTGACCCTGATCTGTGTATATAGATCGGTTTGCCGAAAGTACACTCTCCACACGTGAAGGGAATGTTACATATACCTGGTGATTTAAAGGCCAATCGTCTTTGACGGGACGCGGGAGCCCGGAAATTTTACGGGATGGCAGGCAGATGTCTTGAAGATGATTTGACAGAACTCTGTTCAGGCGGTAAATTGTGTTTTTCATAACTGTCAGGAAAGCTCCTGTCGTACGTTGGTGTTGTGGTGGGCTGACATGTTGTGGCGGGTGTAGATTCCTTCTGAGCTACATCCATTGCTACGGAAGGGGATCTGAAAGGTATCCAGTTCAGCTTGGTGACTGTCCTACTCAGAGGTGGTTTTGGCCCAAGGTCCTGCGGAGCACAACAATGAGTGTTTGTTCGCTGGGTGGTCATGCGATGATGCATTCAGGTATTCATTCGCGCGGATAGATTTTCTGTATACTCTGCAACCGAAGCAGACGTCTTTTGTTTCTGTAACAACAGATATCCAGGCCGGTAGTCTGTCTCAGGCCCCAAGGTTATCTGTACATTGCCGCTTCCAAAAATCCCTCAGTCTTTCTGCTAGCCCTCCATGAAATACTGGCGCATTGCAGTACGTCATTCCACTCTTCTTAAGTTCATGCTTGGAACGTAAAACATAACGTTTTCTGCCGTAGCATTATTTCGAAGTCACCAAAATTACATACGCACACACGCAAACACCAAAAAATATCCATCACTATCAGTACAAAGTAACAACGAACTTTTCAAGAAAAAAGCAACTTTCCCTCTTCAATAAAACTCTTCGTGTGGGGTTTAATTCCATTATAAATTCACAATAAGGCTCCTTTTCACACTTCACACCGAGAACAACCTACTCATTCCAATCTAGTCTGCACTTACGTAATAAAAGACAGTGCTCAACCACGCACCACACCATACAGCACTAGGGGTATTGGAGGTACAGTTCAGCGTGCTCTAAACGTCCGCACTACGTGGCAGTAAGTGGTCAGCTTCACGTTCCGACAGCTTCAACCGTAAGAAAAGAGCCCTTGACACGCGGTAACCAGGAGGCTCGGCGGGACTCAGAGCCGGTCTGCACGTTTTGGAGACCAGACACCTCTTACCCTCGCCGGGAAACGAATTCCTCGGTTCTCCAGCCGGCAGACCAGTGGCTATTTCCGATTATGCAACCCCGGCTCAAAGTTGTGCCATGTTAATTTTATTTTCGCGAATCGTTACACATGCAGCATAACTTGCCGCAATCAAAAGATTAAGAATTCATTAAATATATCAGAGTGTAGTCCAACATTGCTAGTACGAAAGGGAGAGCGAATGCTGGCCTCAGCTGCGGGCAGTTCGGGACTGTCCATCATAAATTTCATTGCCAACTTTCACACGAGGAACCGTTTGTGATAGGTAGGAGGGGTGGATACAGAGATCTTTGAGCGGGGAAGCCAGTTGGCGGCAGACAAAGGACTACATCCTAGCAAGCGGAACTACCACCCAAGACAAAACAAGCTTAAAAAAATGAACAGGGATACTGACGCTGCCAGTCAAGAAAGAGAGCGGTGTGAGTGAGGTAGTGCCACTATGCACCGAAAACAAAAGGTTACTAGTGCTGGTGTGAAGTGACTGTGCGTTTACAATGAAGTAAAAAAATAGTTAAGGTAATAGTGAAGACCGTGTTTGATTCGATGAAACCCACCTAACGTACGGAGCACGTCAGGACATACGAGGTTCAAGGGGCGATCGTGTACAAGAGCGTAACGAACCGAGCAGTGCGTTCGCTCACTTCATGCGTCATAAATCTTGCTGCTCTGTGGTAAGTGGCCTACAGTGGGTGGAGCAGACGGCAAGGACTTCCAACACGAGTCTATCAAAATCAGTGTAATAGTTTTCAAATTATTAGTCGATGCACAAAATGTAAATTTTTATTACCTAGAAAAATGTGAAACCTGTTTAAAGGATTTGTTTACTCACATTTTGGAACATTTCACTGTGATAGCTCTGAGCGAATTATGCTGCAAACGAGCAAAGGTATACACGTCGGGCTTCACGTAGCGTCTGTTATTGCAGTCTGATTGTTAAGGCAAAGTGCGTGAACAAATTTTAGCCAAAGTCTACAATACCATATTCCATTAATATCGTTCGGCGGTTGTTGTACTGCTAAATGAAGGCAAACAGACAAACCTGTGGAAGATGACAGCAGTAGTACTGTGACTTCCGTTGCCAAAGTACGAAAGCAGTCAAACTCACGAACCTTTAGTGCGAATTTGCATCGTCCACTTTAAACACCAATCATAAATATTGGATTTCATTTTCCAAAACGCAATTAAACAGGACGCAATTTCAGCACTACACAGCTGTAATTGACGAATAACCGTTACGACATAATTGCATTTTTCTCTCCACGCAATTGTTGGTATGGCAACACTCCATTTACTCTGTGAAGGTGCATCTACACATCAACACACACAAATTATTCCTCACGGGAACATCAAACTGCCAAAGGCCTCCAAACAAACAATTTTATCTTGTCGGATACATTTTAATATTTTTCACCGGACTGCCGGGTAGCTGTCTGGGGTGTTCAGATATCTTTATAGATCTACTCTATCCGTATGTGGAAGTACCATGTTGGTGCAAGACAAGAGGACATAACCACGACAGCTGAGTGCAGAAGAAGGATGGCAACTTCCCCACTACACCTACCAGCGGTGCGGGTTGTAAGAATTTCCGTTTCCCCAATCACCGCCACCGTCCGTATTCAGCACACTCAGCATCTGCTGTTAGGTACTTGTCTGTTCATGTCTCAGCATTTTCCCAACCAACAATATGAAACGTTCTGCTGAGAAGAGATGTTAAATACAAAAAGGGGTCGGGCTCCGCAGTGCAGCAATTCTTGCTCGACACGTAAGTTTTAGTGTAAGTAGGCCACTGGTGGTGAAACCGCATGTCAGCAGTACCAAGGCATGACAAGAAATAACTGTGAGGTGTACACAGTCTAAATATAGGATTCACTAATCTCAACCTGGCGAGGCAGTTGCTGTTAATTAGGTAACAAAATGCTGATTCAGCACACACGACCCTAATAAACTGTTGTAGAATTCCCACACTGACGTCATTATTGTTAATTTTCGAGGACTTTTCTATAGGAACTTGCTGTAGTCTGTTTTAATAATATTTTGGACAAGCCATTATGGCTTTCAGAGTCCGCATGTTCACTCTGCTGGCCACAAGTTGTAAAAAAAGACCCTTTTCCGCTTTTTTATGCAACTCGAGTCTGATGAAAAAAAAATAATTGTTTTAACGTAAGGCCATTTTCAGCGAGTAAGAGCACACAGCAGTTAGGTTACAATGGGCAGCGTGTGCAGAATTAGCCACCGTTTGGTCCTGTATACCTCGTACATAGGAAAGTATTTTATTGCTAAAATTCAGTACTTCCCGATTCCAATATAATGCGGCGACGCACAACCGTTAGCATTAGACCACACGGTCTGCACAATCGGCAACCCTGTGAGTTTGTGAGTCACACACTGCTTCGTGCCGCTGTTACGACCGGCTCGTAACAAACGGCACCGACAGTCTGAGGCCTATGGTATTGGTGGTGACAGAGGTTGGGATCAGATCGCTCATCATTGCAGGCCTCACAGCCCACAATGAGCGATGCTTCTTACCGCTATCGTGAGTGAGTTGGAACTCCAACTCACGATAGCGGTAAGAAACAGAAAAAGCTAGACAAATACCCGATGCTGTGTATACAGTTTTGAGCTCCTGATGATGGGCGGAGGAACAGCCTGAAACATGTAGAGCATTCATAGTAATAAATACCAGTGTGTAACGTTGCATTTTGTTGGTTTTGCTTGAATACATTAACGATGCACGGCCCCATGAACGTAAAAAAACGTATGAACTTCTGATAACGAAATACAGCGATCAATGTGAATTGAAGATACGTAACCTATTAAGAAGCCATGCCAGAACACTTCAAAATATTTCATATCATTACTAACCAAATGAATAACTACATGGAGTAAAACCCTTCTTGGAAAGCTAGCAGTGTCTCAGCTTTCCAAGAAATTCCCCGCATTTCATGACACCTGATGGTTCATCACCGTGTTGATAACAGCTCGTCACTTGTCCTTATCCATAGCCCCATTAATCCAGTCGACGGCCAGAACCTTTTCCTTGAAAATCTGTTTTAATATTATCTGCCTATCTACGCCTAGGTTTTCCAAGTGGCCTCTTTCCCTCAGGTTTCCCCACCAAACCACTGTCGCCCATATATGGTACATGCTCCGACCGTCCCAGTCTTCTTAGCTTTAACTCTCCTATCAGAACTACAGTAACACAATACAGTTGAAATCGATTATAACGTCATGAGGGGACTGAATTAAATACCGTATTTTGAGTTATAAACGAGTAGTTTCTAGCCCAGAAGTGTAACATTATGGTAACAGTGAGGAGTTAATTGGTACCACAGAATACCTGACGTTATAGGCGAGGTGTCGTGTAAACCGCTACCATTATAGCCGGGTTCGAATGCATATTACTGCACAGCCAGAACATTTCGGAAAAGGAAAAGACAAAAACGAGTAACACGATTTTTTTAAATATCAATGACTATACTAATATGAAGTTTTGATTTTTTTTATTTACTTGAAGACAAATTCTCAAAACCAGACCTACAGGCCACACATGACCAGTTTCCAGGATATCACAAGGGTTGATATAAAGATGAAACGTGAGACAGGAAACTATCCAGCATACGACACAGAGTCACATCACAAGCAGACACCGCGGCAGTGTGACTACAAACGGGAACTGAAAGGTGTAAATATAACACAGCGCGGCTGCGACATATGGTATGGCGAGGCTAACGATTTGTGAGACAGGCAAAGGAAAGTAAGAAATGTCAGAGATAATAACCATCTTTGAGTGAGAAACTCACGATGGAGTCCACAGATATGAAGTGAAAGAACAGTGGTGTTTGTCGTAACAGGAAAACTATCGAGCATCAACTCTGTAAATATATTATACACACTCCATGTGTCCGCGCCACCAACTGATCAACAACTCTACAAGTATATCATACGCATTCCATGTGTCCGCGCCACCAACTGATTAACAACTCCGCGAGTATATTATGCTCACTCCATGTGTCCGCGCCACCTACTGATCAGCAACTCTACAAGTATATCATACACACTCCATGTGTCCGGGCCACCAACTGATTAACAACTCCGCGAGTATATCATGCTCACTCCATGTGTCCGCGCCACCTACTGATCAGCAACTCTACAAGTATATCATACACACTCCAAGTGTCCGGGCCACCAATTGATCAACAACTCTACAAGTATATCATACACATTCCATGGGTCCGCGCCACTAACTGATCAACAACTCCGTGAGTACATTATGCTCACTCCATGTGTCCGCGCCACCAACTGATCAACAACTCCGTGAGTACATTATGCTCACTCCATGTGTCCGCGCCACCAACTGATCAACAATTCCGTGAGTACATTATGCTCACTCCATATGTCCGCGCCACCAACTGATCAACAACTCCGCGAGTACATTATGCTCACTCCATGTGTCCGCGCCACCAACTGATCAACAACTCCGCGAGTACATTATGCTCACTCCATGTGTCCGAGCCACAAACTGATCAACAATTGCGCGAGTACATTATGCTCACTCCATGTGTCCGAGCCACCTACTGATCAGCAACTCTGAAATGACATGACGCTCACTCCACAGAAACTGAAAATTGGCGAACCTAATGAAACAAAATAAGAGAAAAGAAAATTGTACGCTACATACCTTTATATTTCGTATTTTCATAGAATATTGTTATCCTGAACAAATCAAAGTCATTCAGACGAAGACGTGTAGCACGCACGGCGGTCACCGGAAATGCACACACACACACACACACACAACTGCAGGCACGAAACCTGGACGGAACAGACCACTTTGCAGACCTAGGCGTAGATGGTGTCGTTGAACTTTATGTCAAAGAAGCAGAGTGAGTGGACTGAACTCCACTGGCTCGGGATACCGACCAAGCTGTCAGACACTGTGGGAATGTAATAGAACTAGGTTTTCAATGACTAGGCAGAGAATTTCTTGATCGACAGAATAACAACAACCTTCGAAGAAACCTCTGTAGTAGGCTAACTAACACCACATCTCTACTCATAACAGGCTTCCGGGTTCTTGTTAAACCTTACTTACCCTTTTACCTGCAGTAATACTGTGTTGCAGTGACTCAAACCTAGAGAAATACATGCTTATTAGCAACGCTGAACCTGCGGGTTCTAACAGCGAACTTTTGTGTAAGCGGCGCTTAACCGCCACTTTCGACTGGTGAGTTTCCGTATTGGCCCCGCCGACCCTTCGAGGTCAAATCGAAGACTTCGCCTATTAACAGAGGCTAAAAACAGACCACAAATGTTAAGTCGCGTAGATAAGGCCCCCGCTGAAACCGTGGTGCCCGGAGGATCAGCGGATGTGTGTGTGTGTGTGTGTGTGTG
>JGI20166J26741_11830140_pt1 | contig 10006 bp, 12 predicted proteins | sample TergutCu122P5_FD_26741 | JGI IMG/M metagenome (IMG submission 26741) | reverse complement strand
CAAGGGTCATACTTCGAAGGAGATAACTTGTAATTTCAGGTAAGTCCAATAGATAATTAAATAAAAAATCAGTACACTTACTTTTGGGACAAACCACATACGGTAAAGTGATTATGCACAGTTGTAAATAAAGGTTAAAGGTACACTTAATTTTTGTGTTTCACCTAAACTTCTCCCTTCCTTAATATTTTATTCAACTGGAGGCAAAACTTTACAGCCCACCTTCATATTTTAAAACTGTGAGTTCCTATGAATGTCATTTTATAGCTGTGGATTATTTCTGAAACTTCTATAATTTCATTTGATATTCTTCAGTGTATCCATCTTTGTATATTTCTTCCCTGAAGATGGCCACATGGTTCACTGCAACATGTAGGAGGTCAATGGTATATGATTTTATGTAACTTCCATGTCTGATATATTGTAAATAAGAAGTGGCAATATTTCCTTTGACTACACTTCACTACACTTCATGAACATGATCTAAACCCCTTTATAATTTCACTATCAAACACATTACCAAGTGTTCCTGCTGTAACAAAACAGGTGTACTGCAGTTCCAAACTCCTTCAAATGATGTGCAGGCTGCATGTATTGCTTCTTTTCACATTCTGATTTTATGCTAATGTAATAAGTTACGCAGATATGATGATACAACAAAGATTTGAACACACAATGCTTGTGTTGCAACATCTAAACATATGACAAAAACAGACTCACTTGGTCTTTCTTCCATGATTTGTGTTGTCCCTGGCCAATGGTGTGATCTCATCTCCATCGCGCACCACAGCCAAAATGCCCTCTAACTGAGGAGTCATTTCTTTGTCCACTGGTTTCAGCTGTTTGAGCAGCTGTCGATACTGGTACAGTCTATGAACTACTGGATGTGACTGGACTGCTATTCGCTTAGCCTTCAGAAGCAGATAGAATGCAATGTTGACACAATAACTGGAAAATACAATGGTTTGTGGATACATGAGCTAATTTCAGTACAGTGGCAACTCTATCATTATTTCTGAACGGACCGCAGGAAGAAAGTTATAGTTGTGGAAAAGCATTAAATAAGTTGGGGGGGGGGAGCTGTATGTTTTTTCAACTTTACGTTATCCATTACCAAAAATTACACATTTTCCAATTAGGCCTACAAAAATAATCAACAAGCAAAACTTACTTTAATATCTGTGTTAAAATTGCTTTTGAGATGCTCTTTCAAAGTACAAAAGCTCAACTACACCTCCCTCCATCTGTCCGTAACATATCAGCAACTAGACCACTTGTCAGATTTACATGACCTTTGGAGTAGGCACTGTTCACAAAATGTTGTCAATCAAGTGAGACGTTCATGAAAGTTGCCGCAAACTTTACTTAACAGAACAAATGAATTTTTGCATGCTTTTTCACTCTTCATTGAATTTTAATAAATTTTGGACCAGGAAAAGCCCACAAAAATGAACTCAAGTGATTGTAAGCTTCATAAAAATTGCTGCAGTGAAAGCTACAATTTTACTTAGGGACATAAATGAATTTCTGTACGAACTTTGTGGATTTATTGTCACATTCAGATGAGATTCGATAAAAAGACATGAACATAGAGCTATCAAGAAATTCTGAGTTTTGTGATAATCAAAACAGAGAAGACCATACTATTCTTACAGACATAAATGAAATTACGTACATATACATGCATACCAACATTCTTCTCAGCATATTCCCTCACCCTTGCTGCTCTACCAACATCCATCACTAGGCTATGGTGTGGTAACATTTCTTAATGCTTAGATGCCAGAAATAAATGCCTGTTGCAATGTGCACAAGAATGGATTTTATACAAAGGCTGCATTAGTTAAGGCCATTATATGATGTGAACTTAACCTAACACTACACGTTTTGCATATCACAGCATGTGACAGGTATACGCGATGTTAGGTGCCGAAGAGTTAAGTCCCATTGTGGCTGTAATGGCAATAACCAGCACAACCTGATCATCACCACAGTATGTTACAAACACATGTTACTTTCACTATTTTTTTCCTCTATAAGAATCATTCCCAGAATACTGTGGGTAAGTATAAAGAATCCTGAATGATCAGTGTGGTAAAAACAATACACTTTGGGGAATAATGCATCTGACATAATTATACATTGCTCATATGGGCAAATTTTTTGACCAGAAGATGTGAAGAATAAGGGTGGGAAAACAACACTTGTGGGAATGATAGATAGGGGTTTCACTGTATATGAAAGAGTCAGACAAGTTACCAGTAGGAAGAGTTGCCATAAACTTACTTCAGCACAAGGTGGTATTTTGTTCGAACATAAATGTCAGCTGACGATGCTGGTATCTTTCCTTTTTCAATGAGGGTCAGTACAGGTTCAATCTTCTGCTGAATCTCTGTCATATGAACTGCGAACAAAAGAAAGTGCTCTGCAAAACAGCTGTGCTGAGGTCATATGGAAGTATGTGTAGTTCTTGACCCTAACAAAATGTTGGTGGTCTAGTGTTACCCTCTGCCTACAGATCCTCTCAGCGTTAGGCACTACTCCTCTTTGCCATACCCATATCGCCCCTTTCTGTGATTTTTAACTAACTACACAAAGAAGGGGGCATGGGGTAACATATTGGTTAAGGTGCTGTGCTACTAGTCGGACGGTCCCAGGATCGATTCCCGGTGGTGTCACTGGATTTTTCAGTGATGCCTTTTCTTCCGACCATACCATGGCCCTGGGGTCGACTCAGCCCCTAGTGAAAATGAGTAGCAGGACTATCCCTGGGGGTAAAGGTGGCTGGTGCGTAAGGCTGACAACCTACCACCATACTGTGCCATTGTCACGAAATCTGGGAGCCTTAACTTCTCAGAACCCTCTGGGCCCATTCAGCCCTCTTACAGGACAGCTTTACTACAAAGAAGTCACACAGCTTGTCAAGAAATTTCCCATCCTTCATGGAATCCAGAGGTTCATTTCAAAGTTCACAACAGCCTAACAATGTGCAGTATTCTAGCCAGATGAATCCAAATTACATCCTCACACTGTTTTAAAGATCAATTTTAATATAACACTTCCATCAATTCCTGTATGTCTCAAATGGTGAATTCTGTTCAAATTCCACACTATAATTTGCTAAGCATTTGTTATCTCCATTCTCCATCCACTTCGTTCTCCTCAAGTTGATTACCCTGTATCTGGTATGGAGTACAGGTTATAAAGACCTTCTCACACATTTCCTTTCACCTTCCTATTACTTCCCGTCTATTAGACTGAGTGCCCACTGAAATGACATTATAAACCATCTGACAATGACAGAATACATTTTTAATTATCATATAAATCTAAAGATCTGACAGACAGAACCAAAATTCCTGCTCTCCTGCCCAGCTAAAGAGATATATGATTGGTTACTATGGTGGAGAAATATAAATATCACATGTGCCCACACAAATTATTAATTATTCAAATAAACAAGGTCACTAGACACAAGGAAAATGAGTTCTCCAATGTGCATGAGCAAACTCATCACTCCTGTTTCTACCTACAGTGGTTGAGCTTTTTTACAATGTTTAGTTTTCCATTACATTTGCTCACATGTTCAGTACACAGGAGAAAATGGTTGTCAGCTGCTACATATTTACACTGACTTGAAACTGTCAAACTGTACTTTGTCTTCACAACGGCACACAGCTCTGAACTTATTACCTTGTCTTCATCTTTGTGGGCTCCTCTTGGTCTTCTAGCAATGTGCAGAATCTTACATTCCTGAAACACTATGCTACTATTTCTTTGGTTAATGAAGCAAGATGAAGCTGACACCAAGCAACTACATAAGGAAGGGAAAATTATAAGTCTCTTTGGTTGTGGTTGTTAGCTGCAACAACTGAGATACCAGACACATTCAATACTTCTGTTTAACAGCTCTCACCACTCCTTGATCCACTCGCTGCAGAAGTTGGTGTTGGCTGGTAGATACTCAAACCACACATTCTTCAGAAGTGATACACCTTTAGGACGGACAGCACAATGATCAATAAAATCCATCTGTTCTCAGGGGCCATTTTCCTGTCTAGGTTAAACAGTGAGTAAGTAATCCGCGCAGTACTGCTTCGTTTGTACATGCGCGGTTACGGTCACACACACTGAAAGCATCCTGGATTTGCTGCTTTCTCAGTCATGAGCTGTGGCGTCATCTTGGACCCATCCGTGTTTGCACAGGCCAGAACAATGATTCTGTCCATGCTTCATTTACCTCCAAGGAAGTATTCACCCTCAAAAACATAGGTCTTGTCTGACTTCAAATTATTTAGGATACCATACTTTTCAGCATCTAAGCCATTCATTGGCTATTATCAGCTAGCAGCATTGGGAGTGCACCACTTTTTCATGTTTAAACTTCATCTTCACTGATACACTAATTCACCACTTCCAGTTCTGCAGCTGAAACCAGCACACTTTCTGAATGTATCAATCCAGCCACTCAGTACGGTAAAGTATACATTTACTTATAATGTTACTTCTTTGGCCTTTTACCTGAAATAGGTCCCTGAAAGTTTGGTACCTAGCTACCAAGTTACATGGTGTCATATTCCAGAACAACATATTTTAATATAATCTGAATCCAACATGATCACATTCAAAAATCCTTCCAGCCCCTAGTGAGAAATGAGGGTGAATACAAGGTACCTGCCACCACCTCAGACAGTAAGCTTATTCCCAAAACACAGTTGTGTTTCATCTCTTGTCCCTTATTGTCATACAGGTATAACATCAAAAGTCTTCTCCTAAGGTTTCAAGGAGAAGCACAGAATTTTACGGTGTTATCAGACATGTCACACAACAGGAGATTTTCCTTTTGTGGAGTTATATTAGACATAATTTTCTTTTTATTTGTACAGCATGATAAAACATTTGCAATATAAAACATCTGCGTGCAGCTCATTGCAATGTAACAGGAGATAATTGGGCATATGCTGTTAATCATTTTTTACTCAAACTGACGTATAGAATAAACTGGCACACCTTATGCTGAACATGTCATACAATATTCAGCATTTAATAGAAAATTGTACAACAGGGTCAGGAAATAAAGTACTGGTACACTATATATAGAAACTACAAGCAGGCCTATGTACAAGTGATTAAAAAATTACACAATATAGCCACTTGAAGCCAGAATGAATCCCACTGTGTAACTACTCTTATCTAAAGAGAAAACATTTTTAGGTATACAGCAAAACTTCAATCCATGAAGGGAATATGGAAAGCAAACGATAAGTGCAGCAAAACAACGGTTGTGGGACGAACATTAAATGTGTCAACAACATGAGAAAACACAAAATAAAAATTTCACATCTTACACTTTGGCCTACAAAAATATTTAAAAAATAAAAAAGTTACGTTAATACTTGATGCAAATAACACTGTTTAAGACGTCTGTAACAGACAAAAGCTGAGTATGAAACATTACATTTCAGAAGAAACAGTGCTAATTCCAAGTCAAAATGTTCTGTTTGTCATGCCCACCAATGCTGTGCATGTAACAATGATATAACAATTTTGTAAGCAGAATAGGCTCTGGCAAAATTCATCACTGGTTCAAGATCATGCTCGTCACTCAATTCACTCATGCTGCAAATGCCACATACCATTAGCTCACTGTTTACGGACATGTAAGAACTGACACTGACATCCTTCTCAGCATGTAGCTATACACAGTCCTTGTGAAAGGCATCAAGCTTGTAAAGATTCACGAATAATGCATAAATTTTACATTCAGTGGAAATGATATAATTTGTTGATGAGCAGCACAGTTGTCCATAAACAATGAAATATTTCTACCGTACACACTAATGAAGGCAACCAACACCCTTAAAAACTCTGCAAACATGGTTGTGGTCATTCACAGTTCTTTGTATAGTTTGTCATGTTTTTAAAAAAATGTGGTTTCAATGGTATTTCAACCATAAGTGGCACACATAACAAGTAACAGTCATAATAAAATTAAATCACACACCTTGTGGTTGAACGCAAGAGGAAGCAAACACAAGGATGCTAAACAGTACAATACTAACAACTGCAGAAGACAGTTCACAGGTTTCAATGTTACAACTACCCCCACTGCTCAACCATCATTCACACCTGATAACAATTCGTAATTTGACAGTGATGAACAGTACAGGCAAGAAGCCACTACTGTTATGTTCCAAAGAAGTCACATTACTTTTGGTGTATTTGTCTCAGTAGCAACCTTTCCAGGAACACTGTGGGTCACGACCAAGAATTCTGAATGACTGATGTGGGACAGCAACACTTCGAGGAATGATACACCAACATATTTATACATTGTTTACATGGGAAATTTTCAGGACCAGAAGAAACAAATGGTCCTTGTGGGAAAATTACGCATATAAGGTGGTTGTAAGTTCCACTGTACTTACAACGTTAAGTTGCAAATTAATAAAATCTTAAATTTGTGGAATACAGTGAACCATCATGGCTTGCACATTAATTATAAGTATACATTGTTCAATATCTATTAAAATGGAATATGTTTCAGCATATTCATCGAATTTAATGCCAAGAACATATCCATATTCTGTACATAAAAGAGAACAGGCTAGCTTTGTGTGCACAGAGAAAGTAAATAATTCCACTGCTGGTGAATAAAAGTAAGCAAAAGGATAAAGTTCCATAAGAAATTCAAAGGCAAGTTAAAAGACAAGCTAAGTTTAACAGCCTGGATATCTAAGCAATCCTGATATACATCAATTAACACTATTTAATATACTCAAGCACCTTCCACGCAAAATGCTGAACTCAAATCAACCTTCAACACTTTATTTTCCAACTAATACACACAACGTTAAAAAACGTAGAGTTATTAAAACATTTTAAAAATAAGGAAGCTGCTCCAACATGTTTTGGTTTCCTTGTAAACCGAAACATGGAGCAGCTTCCTTATTTTAAAAATGTTTTAATAACTCTACGTTCTTTAATGTTGTGTGCATTAGTTGGAAAATAAAGTGTTGGATATTGTTGATGCACGATGTAACCATGAAGTTCAAATCAACCTTGCCTTCCTACAAACACACTTTACCTTTGAAATCCTCAACCAGGCCAAAAAACTCTGGAGACTCTTTCTGGAACAGTGCCAGTTTCTGCTTTTTGCTCAGTTTACTGAGGTCTGTCTTTATCATCTCTTCCTCCTCCACATTCCTGTCCTTCTGGGGGGATTCCTGGTAAGAGGAAAATATTCAACTTTAACTCTTCTTTACCCAACACGTAGCCAGGCACTTAATGACCAAGAACATGGCAATAATGATACAAGAGTCTGGTCAAGCAGCAATGCATGTTACATAACAAGTGATAGATTAAAGAAGAAAAAGAAAAGGACTTACAATGTGGAAAACACATCCAAATTAGCCATGCAAAAGAAGGGACTGAGGAAAGAACATGTAAATGTTGGTTATGACAGCCTGACTACTGAAATTACATGCAATACCGCCTGAGAATGACTGCTGCAGCAGAATACCTTGCTAAACATATCAAGTAAGAAGTCCCCTTCATCCAGCTGCTCCACCAGTCTCTTCTGAATGACTTTGGCTTCCTCTTCTTCACGTTCTGCAGCTTCAACATCTTTCTCATTAAAACCTGCATGAAACAGAATTTAGCTGACATTACAAATATTCTAATTCAAGAAAATTGAAATAAATACATAATTATTTTACTGCCACACTGCACTTTGAATATCATCAGACTATTAATATCATATGAAATCATACTTCCAATACAATTAATTTTCTTTTTGCTCTTAAACAATATTCTCCTTTACTGTAATGCTAATCCACAAAGAATCAGTAATTAATTAAAAATATTCACAATTTAATATACAGGCAGATTGAATTTATTTGATGGAAATGTCTACTGCCATCAGAACTGTGTGAAATAGGTAACACTCCCTAACCTCCATAATCCTGATCTACATAGTCTGTGTTGTAAAAGTTTCTTCTCTTCTGTCCCCAGGCTCTAACATCTGGCAGGTAATCACTGTCATCACCCTGCCCCTCGATGTCACTTTCAGACATCTTTTCATCTTCTCCATCAGTACTGCCATTAGATGGAAGCCCATACACTTCTTCCTGGCAATAAATTCAAAATATCTTGTTGAATCCATAATGGTCGACTTGATTGCAGTAAAAATTCTCAAGGGAAGACAGGATAGCTCAGTCAGAGAAGTTACCAACTGTGATGCAGAGAAATAGGGTTCATTTCCTGACAGGGACATATTCTTCTCTTCAACAGCACATCTAGGTATTATGGGCACCTTTCCTTGGAAGAAAATGACTTGTCATATAGTTTTAATGTCAAGGTCCTGAATACAATGAATATGCATTCACTTTAACTACATGTCATCAAGGTGTGGTACTTTGGCACACGTATATCTGCCTTAAAAATGTTTTTAAGTGTTCAAGAGTTGTACAGCCATCTGCCATAGTCACTCAATAAATCCATTTCCAACTATAATACAGTATTTCTTTTAAACAACCAACCAGACGCACTAATTATCCAAATTTATTCTGTTATAAAACTCTACATGTTTCAAGCATCCTCTCTGCCCATCATCAAGAGTTTTCTACTGTACATTCGGCAAATGATGAAAGCATAAGATGGCTGTACACCCTAAGAGTGAAATTCCACTTAAACAATACAAAGGAAAATGAAGCAGACACTGAGACGGAATGGAAAAACTTACAAAACATATTAAAATCAGCAGCAAATGAAAGTTTAGGAACAATAAAAGAGATGAAATAGGAGAAAGTATTTAAAAATATGGGATGACCAAATAAAACAATTAATATAAATAAAGAAAAAATCATATAAAAATGGCTGAATTCAAAGAAACTATAAGACAAACTGGAATACAAAAGAAACACAGCACTGGCCAAAACAGAAGTAAGAAGAAGACAAAGACGTTCCTGGGACAAATGTTACAAATTTAGAACACGAAACGTACAGGACCCAACCCAAATGTACAAAATTTTAAAACAAAGTAGTAAGGATGTAAAGGAAACAGCACGTATTCAAGGAAACATAGACAAAAATGTATTCCTTAAATACCATGAAAAGTTATGGAACACAACAAACATAATTGAATAAGAGTTAGAATACAATTCAGCTGACTACTTACATGCTTTTATAACTTTAGATGAACTAGAAAAGGTGTTAAAATTAACAAAAAATGGTAAAACCCCAGGACAAGATAACATTAACTCAGAGCTACACAAGTATGCACCAGAAGAGTTTAAACTGAGGTTACTACAATTTTTAAACAATATATACAGAGAAAATCGCATTCCAAGTGATTGGAGAAATGTCGTTATAACCCCAATATTTAAGAAAGGTGACAGAAGGGAACCCAAAAACTACAGAGGAATTAGTATTGTCAACACCTGCTACAAGATATATTCTAAAATCCTTAATATGAAACTGCAGAAATACTCCAAAGTATTTATGACAGAAACAAAATGGATTCCGAGAGGGACAGCCATGCACAGATCCAACATTTTGCCTCAAATTATTAATTGAAAAAAAGAAGGGAATTTAACTTGGAAACACATCTGCTGTTTATAGATTATAAGAAAGCATTTGATAACTTACAAAGATAGATTTTATTTAACATTTTGAAATCCTGACATATTCCAGGCACATTGTTAAAGGCAATAGTGGATATTTACACACAAAACAAAATATTGATAAAATTTAACAACAAACTATCATAACCTGTAAAAATTAATAAAGGAGTATGCCAAGGTTGCCCTCTTTCACCTACACTGTTTAATATACAGGGTGTCACAGGAGGAACGGACCAAACTTCGGGAGGGTGTTCCTTATGTTAAAGTATACCGATATAACCCCAAACACCTATATCCAAAGTTGAACGGTTACGGAGATAATGGCAAGAGAAGTTTGAAATTTTGACAGCTGTTACACACTTACTGATTGCCAAATTCATATT
>JGI20166J26741_11830029_pt1 | contig 10006 bp, 3 predicted proteins | sample TergutCu122P5_FD_26741 | JGI IMG/M metagenome (IMG submission 26741) | reverse complement strand
CATTGAAGGACAGTAAAACTTCGAAACATGTATCTATTTTGTATCAGTTGTAAATAAATAGTTGCCACTATTAAAGTTCCAACCCTCGTATGTATGTGAATCTTTGTAGAAGAGGACAGTGCATTACAATGAAATGTTGGGATCCAATTATTCAGTGACACATGGTAGTGTCCCTAAAGAATGGAATGAGACATTATCTGGAGGGTGGGAAGGACACATGATTTAATTCTCAAAATATATTTAGTAGTTTATTCAGTTGCATTGTACTGAGCTCTCACATACCCTACTTCTGGATGTTTTTTTAATACAAATTTTCCATATGGAAACTTGGTATTTTGGAAAACATTCAGGAATGTAATGACAAAATTTGCTTTTATATTTTACAAAAATTTGATAGTGAGGAGAACATCATGAATGTGTTGACCAAGTTTGGTTTTATGTGAATTTTAAAGTAGCAATTTTTAGCATCTTTTCCCTCTTACGAAGTATTATCTTATGCTTGCCACTTTGAAAGAGTTGGAAGTGCAGTCATATTTGTCATAGTAGCATTTTATTTATGTATTTACTTATTTTATTCACAACAGGAAAAGAGTTATGTAGTATGTTTTCTTCTACAAATCCATGTAATGGTTTGCACTTGGTGGAGATAAATTTTAGGAATGCACTTTTAGAGAGAGACACCTAATTCATGTCTTAAAAATGTGCCCTCATGCTTAGAAATTTCTTTCTATGTGTTATGCAGGGTGCACTGTCAGTTTCTTATGATTCTTCTAGTTCATATTTAGTGTCACAGCATATCAGTTGGTAGATGCTAACAGTCAATAATATTGCTGATATTGTATTCCTTTTACTACTTACCCCTGTACCATCTTGTTAGTTAACTGCCTAGACATTGAAGCAATTAGTGTTAGTACTGAATGGAAAATAATGGCTTTGGTTATATGTCTTTTAGTCTTGTGGCACTGACTTGTTAAAATAGTTCTTAAGTTGAATGTTACAATATTTGGTGACGTGTCTTAGCATTGCTCTTTTACAGCATATTATGAGAGTGATGTTAAAGCTCTCTGAATTCCTAAACTCAGTGTGAGATGTCTTTTGTACATTCTGCAGCAGCTGTATCCTCAGCAATATGGCATTTGGTATTCATTGAGTGAGGAGAAGGAGTACTGGGTGGGCTGCAGAGCTGGTCTGGATATGGCAGTGAATTGAAAAATTCCTGTCCATGCTTGGAATTGATGGCTACATGTGTATCACTGAGCCAGTGATGGTAATAATTTGTCCATCCAGGCTCTTGGCATAGCAGTGTAGTTGTGTATCATATATAATTTCAAAACTAAAGTTTAATATAGATCTTGAGTAATATGTAACTTTTAGGCAACAGAATTTAACATTTCCAGAGTATAAAATCTAGAACATTTGTAGGTTAATTGCTTTGCATAACAGTGGCTACATTATAGTCAAGACTATGTATATTCCAAATTCAGTGTAAGAGGTATGAAAAGAACAAGTGTATAATTTAAAATAAATTCAGATGCCGGAAATAGAGTGGAATACATTATTTTATATGACATAATTTGCCTTTTGTATGTTAATATAAGTAAATCCCTCTGGGATGCCCATACACCCATGACTAATGACCACCCACTTTTGTGGGAGATACATAGCACACTGAACAGCTGAGCATCCTCTACTGTTTAATCACCAGTAGTGGCTACTTGCCACTGTCCAGTCAAGGTTCAACATCATATAAATTTTGGAACCTTCTTGTATTACAGAATTGTAGTACTGTGTTGGGTTTTTAATCTTCATGTTCCATAGACTGTACAGTTGATGAATACTTACCCTTCTCATGGAGTTACTGAAAATTTGCAAAGTGTTATACAGAATTTTAGTCAGAACACCACTTGGGAGACCTAGGTGTAGATGGACGATAATATTAAATTAGGGTTTAAAATAAATTTGATATGGTAGTGTGGACAGAATTAAACTGGCTCAAGATCATGTCCAGTGACTTACTCTTGTGAACGTGATAATGAATTTCAGGGTTTTTAATTGTGGGATATTTCTTTGACCATGTGGGGACTTAACAGCATCTTAATATTGACTCTGCTTGAGGCCTTAGTTGTGTTCTTAAAACCCCTTTGAATAATGCAGCTTCTCACAAAAATAGAAAATAATGCAGACTTGCAGATCTAGCATTTTGGAATGCAGGGTTATGAGTCTGTTCTAAAGGGTTCTGAAGATGGTACAGATTGGTTCACTTGAAAGTGACCCATATGATTTCCCACAGTTGTAATATATTCAGGAATAGATAAATCCATTTGTATCAATATGGCATCCTTAGCATGCACACAAACACTAGGAACTCAGAAGGAGTGAAATAAGTGATGTGATAACAGTATGCACATGTACTAGTTTTGTAAACTTACACTTACAGTATGAACAGACTGTGCAGGTATGTGCTACTTTTAAGCACACCACTCTGTGTATGTTACAGTCAGGATTGCTTGGTTTCCATGCTTTATTCATCATGCGTACTTACACAAGGTTTTGGAAAATGGATCTGTTCCAGTCCTCAAAGTGAGGGTAGGCTGCTATTCAGGTGAGCCACACATATTTATGCTCAATCAATGGGCATCTTACTGCTGGCCCCAACCAGTTAGGTGCACCCCAACCCTTTCACCTGAGGATAGGGAGAAATTCAGTTCTGGGAACATTGTATTTTTTTCATGTGATACAGAAAAAATGTGGAAACAATATAATCCAGAGAGTTGTAGTTTATATAAATCCATCAATTAGAAAACCTTCCACATGCCTGTCTTTTTCCACTTGATTCCCATATGTATTGTTTGTAAGTGTTACACTTTAAGTCACTTCTGTATAACCTACAAAGGTGGAAGAGCATATATTTAGCTGACAGTCAGTGCCACATAACTAGATTGGACTGTAAGTTGATGTGACATTAGTTTCACTTGTATAGTACGCATCTCACTGTACAGAATCTTCATATGTGATAGCAAGTCAATCTCATATTGAGGACAAGCAGTCCTGATGGATGATGCAGACGTATTGTATTTTTTATATGCTAGGGAATGACTAGATCTGATGTGACATTTCTGTGTAATAATTGTAGCAGGAGTCTGCAATTATTACATGTAAGTTATTTAACCATACATTGAAGTAGCTGTACAAATGAGTTTGTCAAGTTTAATCATCTGTACTTAACACTGAGTTTAGTATACATGTTGATATATGAGATATAGTGAATTTATAACATTAGATATATGATGTCTCAATGAAATTGTTAAAATACCATATAGTTTGATGTTTTAATTATGGTAAAGTTGGTACCAGACCTTGTTTGGTGTGATTCTGTGATATACGTGAACATAATAAATGTGACGTTTGTCATTTTGCAATTATGTTCAAGCCAATTGCATTCCATTTATGTTTATCCTGTCAGTACAAAACCAGTCCTTTTGGGAAATATGGTAATGCATTATGTTGGGAAATTGGAGGTTTTTTTTACATATTCCACAGGTTTAAATTTTAAGTCCAATATTTACTCTTGTTACAGGACACAAGTTTTAATGGGGTATAAGAATATCTCAGTTTCACATTCTCCATTCCTTGCATTATAATTCATTTACTAAAATTCAAACCAACAAACACACACAGTTTTATTAAAATTACAATAATATTATGAAACACCAACTACAATATATTTTTGGCCCTGTCGACCTGTCATGAGAGAGCACACAATTGTATAAAACAGTTACTTAACATTTTTGTCTCTTACATGTACCAGAATGCTGAAAATTCCAGTTGCAGTTGTCTACATGTCTTGTTATACCGTATTGAGGTGTTTGATTTATACAACCTTTCTTTGATATTCTTGAAGTGTTAAACTTGTTTTGCCTGTTGGGCCCTTTGGCCCAAAATATGTAGGATTTGGCGTTTTATTGTAATTTTCATAAAATTGAGTACATTTGTTGGTTTGGAATGTAATAACATCACAATTGACTATGAAGATGATTTGTTAATGTGAAGCCATAGCTGTCGCAGTTTTACTCAGATTCCTGTCATCTGGCAAGTCATCAGTAAGTATTACATTTGTCATGTTCAGGATGAGTGAATATAGGGGTTATCTGCAGATGCTGGTGTGAACGGAGCAGTACCTGGAGTGTGGAAGGTTATGACTTGATTGGGCAGAGCAGGACTGTGATGTCCGCTTGGTGGACGAATTTAATTGGTGAAAAGATTTATCCTGGATACCTTTTTTCGTGACCTCCCTGGTTCCTAGCAAAATTTCGTCACCTTTTGATGATCCATGCAATGCTGTCCTGTTGGTCAGCTCCATGGTACCTTGTTGAATCACTTCACTATCGACAGATCCCCACTGCCAGATCTATGGGAAGCGCTCCCAGGAAAACCCCACCTTCACTGAACCTAAACATGGCAAGTGTAATGTCTGTTGAAACGATGGGAACCTTCATTGCCGTACATCGCATAATTGCAAAATTTGATTCCGCGTGTTGACACCAGCTACAAAAACCTGAAGGACTACACTGATGAAGTTCATGTTTATATTTTCTTGTCTCCTTCAGTTTTCAGGACTGAAATGCATACATCCAGAAAAAGAGTTCAGTCAGAAGAAGATTTATTTCTATTGACATAGAGGAGATAAAGAGGACACTGATAATGTTATGTCTTTGGATCTACAGCATGGTGAGTGTTGGGTGTAATATTTTGAAGTAATTGTTTCTGTAAAAGTCAAGTAAGAAATGTATGTTAGATTTGAGGTTTCCACAGCAATGGTGTTGAGGATTCTGGTCATCTGAGATGTTACGCTTTGTAGAGGGTAATTTAACATCTGACATTTCTAAGGAATGTATTATGTTCATCTTCAAGGGTTGGTAGGTCCTGGAAGAATATTATTCTAGTTTCTACCAACCCATGAAGTTCTTCTAGGACCTACTAGCCCTTGCAGATGAGGGTTCTGTGTTCCTTTCAAACATCAGGACATTTTTAATTAACGGCTTCACAACATAATATCTTAGAACACCAAAAATCCCAAGATACATATATGTGTGTGTGTGTGTGTGTGTGTGTGTGCACCAGCATGCACATGCACACACACACACACACGCGCACGCGTGTGCAAACTCAGCACTGGCATTAAGTATGTTGTTTCTTGTTCTTTATTTCACAGATCTGAAATTTTATATTTGATCTTTAAAATGTCTTTGATCTTTTGTAGTTGTCACTTTTGCTATCATTGGATATTTTACATTTTTTAAATTTTTACACTTAGATGAAAATTCTGCTGCAGTATGAATTTATTTTGTGTTGATTCCTTTAGTGAGAAGAACTGAACAGCTTTTCTGTTTACACATTATAGCGGCTTGTGGCACAGGGTAATGATGTTGTTTGCTTTCTTCTGGGTAATTCCCCGGTGTCTGAAGTTTATATGCCAACGTTTCGGAACGCTCTGTCTGTTCCTTCTTCATAGACAGGTAGGTGTGTGTACACACACCTACCTGTCTATGAAGATGGAAAAGAGTGTTCCATAACATCGGCATATAAACTTCAGATGTTGGGGAATTACCCAGAAGAAAGCATATAACATTCAGAACATGGCAGAGGTTTGAAATCAAGAGGGTAATAATGCATGAGAAACAGCAGCTTTTACCCAACTAATCCAACAACCTTTTATCATAGTACATTGCTAATACCACCTTTAGTGGCTTTTAAGTATGTACTGGAAATTATAACAGTACAAGGTCATGAAACATGGGCATACGAGAACACTGTTGTTGCTTCTGAGTGATTAAGTAATTTTAAACATGTATATGTCCCCCAGGTGACGTATTCTCAGTTTTCTGTCTTTTGAAAAGCAAATATGTAATTCTTTTTGTGGAATTTTATGATCTCATAAGTTTTGCTTCATGTATTATGAAGTCCAATATGAAATTACTGTGTCTGTCTTTTTATTTGAGATCAGTTTATGTGTACTGCATGCACTTTAGTAGATACACACAGACTTAACTGTTGAGACTAACAAGTGCTATGAGCTGCTACAGTGTTTGCCTGAACTGGATTCTTATTAAAACTTATACATGGCATTTGGAGCTGGAATAACATAGTCGGTATAGTGACTAAGCTATGGGCTGTACAATCCAAAGTTGGAATCTTGGGAGTGACATGAGATTTTTCTCTTCTCCAGAATGCCCAGACTGGCTGTAGGGCCCACCCACTGTCTTACTCAGTGGGTATCGGGGGTTCTTTCTCAGGGTAAATTGGCTGGGGCAGGAAGTTGGCCACTTATCTCCATGTAGTGCTGAGGCTAAGAATGAGTTGACCTGTACCTGTGCTCCCCTGACCTTATTACCTCATTATGAAAACAACACGGAATCCAGAACTTCCAACTAATACACCACTGTTGGGCACCATCGGGCACTGAACACATTGCACCAAGTACACACCAGAGTCCATAGCCTGACTTGCTTCACCCAGATCATTGTTACTGATAGAGGTTCTATCCATACTACTGCAGTCAGACTTTATTTCCTTCGCTTTTGTATAATACCTGCTTCACTCAGAACATCGTCACTTATAGAGGTTATATGTATACCACTGTATTCAACTTTACCTAAATTACAGTAATTGTACGATAATATGTAATTCATGTGAATGAGATCTCGTCACCAATAACAGGCGCCTTACGTATTGTATACTTTTACTTTATAACAGGAAGTAGTACAATCTGACAATGGCCGATAGAGGCCGAAACATGTAGTTGTAAACTGCTATGTGATCCACCCTCTCATAGCTAATACATATAGTTGTGTTTTGACTGTATTTTTGCCATTTTGTAATCCCCTGACCTTCATGGAGTAGACAGAGACAACTTTACTTTTATGTGACATTATGACAGACTTTTGGGAGTTGCATTTAGAGTTCTGAGTATGTATATCCGAGTGAAAAATTATTGTTTTGTGGTGGCTCCAGTAATGTTCTGTTAACCAGCTGCATGGAGCATAGTCATTCTTGAGAAGCCAGTGGCTGCTCAGTTATTGAAGAAATTTTTTGCTATTCCTAGAATGTAAATGTTCATTACCATTTTCACAACAGCCCACCACTGCATCGTACCAAGAGATCTCTTTTGTTCAGGTTTTGTAGCTAAAATTCTGTACACATTTCTTGTCACTGCCGTGCTTGTTACATGTCCCACCCATCTTGTCCTTCATGAGGTGAGCGTTTTGTTAAGGTTTGATTAAAATTACAAGTTACAAATATCATTACAAAATTTGCTTCAACTTCTTGTTATTTTCTTCCTCTGAATTGCAGGTAATCTCCTCAGCACCCAATCTGAAATTCCCTTAATCTTCGTTGCTTTCCTTGTGATAGAGATTAAGTTTCACTTGAATACAAAACTGCAGGTAAAGTTCTACTTTCATATGCCTTTGTTGTTACATTTTTAAGTGGCAGGTAAAATACCGAATATTATGAACTGAGCTGTAGCAAGCATTCCTTAAATGTAGTATGCTAGTCTGCTTCTAACTTCTTCACATAAATGTAAAAATTGATTGTTTCCCATATTTCCCAGATATTTGAATGTCACCTCCTTTTAAAAGATCTTATAGGCTCTGTATATGTTGTGATTCGTCCTACATTTTGAAGGTGACCGTGCATACACTAAGTTCTGTCTGTGTTTGCTGCTAGGCAAGCTCACTTGCTAGTGTCTATTACAGTTTTTATATTTTTCCTATGGTATTTATTTTTTTTTTTACCAACATCATTAGCATAGACCACTTACTAATGTGTCCATGTATCACTTTGGTTTTCCTGTGCATTTCTAATTTTGCAGTCTAAAGCAGTGGTTCTTAACATGGGGTGCAGACCTATCCTAACTGTTCCTGTCTTGCATTGACTCATCTCAACGGCGCACATGGTGGTACAGGATTAAGTATTATCTTGTAGTATTGTAAGTTATTCCTGTACACGCCATAAAAGCAAACGAGACAGTAGAGATAGATATAGCGCCACTTATTCTTAACCTCGACGCGAGACAGTGAGTGGTCTGCTTCACGCCCTGGCCCCTTAAACCCTGGCGTCCATTGGATAGGAGGCAGAGTGGGCTCCATACACGGTTTAGACTTTTTTAATGCTGTCTTCCAAAATTCAGCACCATCTGTCGTCATCAAGTTGAAAATCAAATCAACTTTCATTGTATCTTCAAGTTGGTAGTTACAAACAAATGCGAATGACTGCTTACGTTTCACCCAAAATGTGTATGTACGTGTATAATGTAATTATCTGGCGTTTAGAAAGTTATGTTGATGGGTCCGCTATCGTTATCGGTCCGAATAAATGTTAAGTATGCGTACAGAAGCCAAGAGACATTACAGATTAGTACCGCTTTGTGGCTTCTGTGTGTGGGCTAATTGCCCCTTCCATTTGCCAAACCCTGACGGACCTGAACCTCTCAGACGATTCTATTTCACGCCGTGCCCGTGGCCGGTGTCATAGCATACATCAGCTTTCGCACATTGTGTGTGTGTGTGTATGTGTATGCTTGCGATGTTACCATACACAGTTTCATGTGCCCAGGTTACGTGCTGCATAATACAAGTTTGTCACTGATACTATCAAACGAAGCGGAAGGTTTTGTACAGCAGCCACGTTTTTTAGGCGCGTTCGCACAGTCGCTAAAAGCACCTTTTAGATTAGTCGTGTCTGTCCATATATATAAATATATATGTATATATATATATATATGCCTCCCGCTGGACGGATTTTCGTGAAATTTTGATATTTCGGACTTTTATGTAAATATGTCGAGAAATTACAAATTTGGTTAAAGTATGGCAAATATATCGGGAAGTTTATGTGAAAACCTGAGTTGGGTACTTGTGTATACCTTGCATTAAGTTCATATTAATTGTCTTCTTCTAAATCAACCTTGAATGCGCCTATTGTACATAACACTTTACCTTACATTCTCCTACGTGTTTCGGCGCCATCGTCAGCGAGTCTCATATTTAACTGTTCGATTTTCGGCACAACAACTTGCTGTGAACATCATCTTCATCGTAATTGGCTCGACAACCCTTGGTGGGCCCTGGCGTTCTTAACAAGCTTTGCCCATTCGTCTCTGTCGCGGGCGACTTTCTTCCAATTCTTGACCCCTAATATTCTTATATCTTGACCAACACCATCCTCCCATCGCAATTTCGGCCTTCCAACACTTCTTACTCCATCTGGTATGGTGTTGAATATCTTTTTAAGAGTTCTGTCGTTGTTCATACGCACCAGGTGCCCTGTCCATGCCAATCTTTTAACTTGGATGTAAGGAACAATGTTTGGTTCGTTAAATGTTTCATATAATTCATAGTTGTATCTTTTTCGCTATGTTCCGTTCTCTTGCTGTGAACACTTGTCGCATTTTACCAACACGTTTGGACAAGTGTTTACAGCCAGGTGTTGCGCCGAAAATCGAACAGTTACATATGAGACTCGCTGAAGATGGCGTCGACGTGCGCCGAAACACGTAGGAGTATTTAATGTAACGTGTTATATTCATTAGGTGCATTAAAGGTTGGTTTAGGTGAAGGCTATCTGAGTAGGGTACGTTTTATATTGTTGACAATGAAGTAAATAGCTCGAAAACAATAAAGTGAACTCATCGTTGCGTTTCCGTGGCAACAATTTTAATATTGTATATTGCTGACTGCGACGTATGTAGCTCAATATAAAGGGAACTCGTTGTTGCGTTTTCGTTGAATGGTTATGCGAACGCACCACCGCCCACGTTATATGTACTTGGCTATCTTGGTACACTGTGTAAATATATGACCTCATTTGTGTATTTTTTTAAGATCTGAGTTCTGTCATGAAACCCAGTTTCAGGGACTGGCACTGGGATAGGCAATATCGTTTCTACCTCAGTTGGGCCAGTGGCGTGTCTGTACATAGTTGACTGAAAATCCGTCAATTGTTCAGA
>JGI20166J26741_11829917_pt1 | contig 10007 bp, 10 predicted proteins | sample TergutCu122P5_FD_26741 | JGI IMG/M metagenome (IMG submission 26741) | reverse complement strand
GAAGTAGATATCAGGGAGCGATAAAAATGTTAGATGTGATTTTTAACGAAACAGACGCAAAAAAAATATATGAAAACCTTATTTTGTCTTTAGAAGAGTACATAAAGGAGCCGCTATATCCGGGTGATGAACGTAGGATATTTAGCGACGCTCTCGCGCTTGTTTTTATTGCGCTGTATATGACGATGAACGAGACCGCAAAACAAAAAATGCTTAGGTATGCAAGCGGCGCAATCCTTGACGCTTTAGGCGAGCGGACGGGAACTCCAAGGCTTGAACCAAAATCAGCACAAACAATGATACGGTTTACAGTATCCGAACCGCAGATTTTTAATATCATTATCCCAAAAAGCACGAGAGTAGCGACAATCGACGGTAATATCGTTTTTACGACCGATGAAGCGGAGGTACTAGACGCCGGCGGTGAATATATCGAGGTTCCGGCGTCCAGCATAAGCCACGGGAGCGCGTTAAACGGCTTTCCCGCAGGCAGCTTGGTGTCGCTTGTTGACCTTATACCTTTTATCGCAAAAGTCGAAAATATAAAAACGACATTTAGCGGTGATGACGGCGAGCCGTATTCTATCGAAGGCGACAGCCGCTATCGTGAACGTATAAGACTTGCGCCCGCAAGTTTTTCAGTAGCGGGGCCGTCGGGTGCGTACAGATATTACGCGCTTACCGCCGATTCGGATATCATCGACGTCGATGTTGATTCACCCGAACCGGGCGTTGTTCAAATCACGCCGCTTATGATAGGCGGAACGCTTCCGGACGAAAACGTAAAAGATACGATTTTGACGGCATTAAACGACAAAAGAATAAGGCCGCAAACGGATTATGTGACGGTTGCTACACCCACTCAAATCCCTTTTGATATTGAGCTTGTCTATTATATGGATATGCTCGATGAGGTTGATGTCGTACAGACGGTTGAAGGTGAAAGCGGAGCCATAGAAAGGTACATAGCATGGCAAATGGAAAAGCTTGGGCGCGATATAAATCCGGACGAACTTAGAAAATATATCTTAGCGCCTGATTGGGCAAATGGTTTAAAAGGCGCGGTAAGGGTAGATGTAACCGCGCCATCGTTTATAGCGGTCGGAAATACGGAAGTTGGGCAATTTAGCGGTAATTTAGTCGTTTCTCATCATGCAATAGTCGGAGGGGCAACATATGCAGCTAAATGACCTTGATTTTATTAAACTGCTTCCCCCGTTCATGCGAAATGACGACGCTGTAAAGGCTTTATCTGACGGTATAAGTAAATTAATACCCGAGATATATAAAAAAATAAGATTATTTTCAGTTTGGGATCAAATCCCCAATTTGCCCGAACCGGACTTGGATGAGCTCGCGCTAGAACTTAATGTTATTTGGTACGATCGAACCGCGCCAATTGATGTAAAGCGGCAAATTATACTTGATTCTGATGATGTTTACGCACATCTAGGCACGGATTGGGCGGTTGAACGCGTAATCGCTACGTATTTCGGTAGCGGCGAGGTGCTAAACTGGTTTGAGTATGGCGGGCAACCGTATCATTTTAAAGTAATAAGTAATAACCCGCGTATCACTAACGTGGACGTCAACAAATTTATGTTTTTGCTTAATGTTGTAAAGCGTCGTAGCGCCTGGCTCGACGCTATTTTGATAGCATTAATCGGCGAATTGCCGCTTAATGTTGGTCTAATAACGCGAAATTATACACGAGAAGTACACTATATAGGCTGGGAGGCATAAAATGAGCGCTTTTATAAATCAAGGCATGACAAACGCCGGGAAACTTTTACTTGCCAAAGCCCAAATTGGGGCAAACTTAAAATTTACTAAAATTGTTATTGGTGATGGCACTTTGCCACCGGGAACGGTAATAAAAGACATAACAGGCGTTATACATAAAATTATAACACTAGAAATAACGAATTTGAAAATAAATGGTGATGGTTCGGCTACAATAGGTAGTATTTTTAATAACTATGACTTATCCGCCGGATTTTTTTATAGGGAGCTGGCTCTTTTTGCAAATGACCCGGATGTAGGCGAAATTTTATATTGCTATGGTAACGCCGGTGACTTAGCTGAATGGATACCGCCTAATGACAGCCAAACAGTCGTTGAAAAACGCATTGATATAATAACGAAAATTGATAGCGCCGAACACGTAACAGCTATAATATCATCAGAAATTTTTGTTTCACAAGAAGACTTAACGACGCTTAGCGATGATATTAAAGGCGAATTAAAAAAGCATTTTTCTTTTTTCGGTAAAACGTCAGGTACAGCGGTAGAACTTACGCTTTCACAATCAGGCTTTACGCTTGATAAGCTTGTCAACGGAGTTGCGGGGCGCGTTCAGCTACATACGGATATTGGTGAAAATGCCACTTTAAATATCGAAAACATAGGAGCGTATCCTATCGTCAACGGCCGAGGTGCCGGGACAATAGCAGGTCAAAGTATAGCGGATTCATGGGTTACGATTGTTTTCAACGGAACAAATTTTGTGTTGCAGGGTGAAGGGGGTGGATCAGGCAACGCAACAGCCGATCAGATACTAATCGGTAAAACGGCGACCGTAGATACTGGACCGATAATAGGGACTATGCCGGATAATTCGGGTATTATCATCGGCGCATACGCACGAGATAATACAACGCTTCAAGTAAGACCGCCGGTATCGGGGTTTTATCCGCAAGGCGATACAAACAACCACATTGATGTGACGGAGCCTAATTTAATCGCCGGGAACATTGCAACGGGAGTTAACATTTTCGGACTTGTTGGAACGGCTGAAACGTTTAAAACACAAACGGGGAGTAATTCGTTTGCGTACTCAACACCCGGTGATAATATAACCCGTGACTATACAACTGCATTAATAAGCTTACAATTTACACCAATATATATATACCTCTACAGCACAATCACGGATATAGATGGTACAATATACGCTTTATTATGTTCTAATCCTAATGGGAAAACGTATACGGTTTTAAGTGGGAAACCAACTTCAAGAATAGAAGTTCGTGCAACTAGTGGGTTTACAATAAGCGCAAATACTTTTAAAACGCAATTTACAATATATGGTGATTATATAGGTAATTCTGTAATTTTTTCATGGCAAGCCTTTGGCAGATAGGGAGGTGCAAAATTGAACAACATTTATTTGCAATTTAAAATTACAGGACTTAGGATCAGTCGCAGTGATAGACAAGTAGTCGCTTCCGGTAATCGAAATCTCGTTTTTGCAAATTTTGATTTTAGTTCTGATTGGGATGACATTATAAAAACTGCTATTTTTGTCAAGGGTAATAACCGAATTGAAAGACTGATAGTATCTGATATGTGTGATGTACCTAACGAAATGATGAAAAGTATAGGGAGTTTTAATATATCGGTGTACGGCAGTGATTTAAAGGTTACAAACCTTGCTACTATACGCGTTGAAAAAGGCGGAACAGCTAATTTTACGGTACCGGTTCCTACAATTCCGGGGATGGAATATGTGAAAACGATCGACGATAAAATAGGACTTATTCGCGAAATAGACGGTGTACCTGAATATTCAAAAGATGGACTAACATGGTTATCTTTTGGAAGCGGAGAAGGTGGTGGACAGGGTCCTCCGGGGCCGCAAGGGCCACAAGGCGATCGGGGCGATGTTGGACCACAAGGTCCACAAGGTGATAAAGGCGATAAAGGCGATAAAGGAGACAAAGGCGACCCGGGGCAAACAGGAGACACCGGAGCGACAGGAGCCAAGGGGGATACGGGAGCTACAGGGCCACAAGGGTTACAGGGGCCTAAAGGCGATAAAGGAGACCCGGGTGATCGTGGTCAAACCGGAGCAACTGGAGGACCGGGTCCACAAGGGGAAAAAGGAGATACTGGCCCCGCGGGTGTGGCAGGAATTAATTTTAAAGGTGACTTTATACAAGGGAATACATATAACACTCATGACGTAGTAAGAGGCCCAAGCGGCGACGCATATTTCGCAATGCAAGACGGCCTTACAGTGGCCCCGCCTTCGGCAGGTTGGGCCATTTTTGTTATGCAAGGCGCGCCAGGGCCGCAAGGTGCGACAGGTTCTAAAGGAGACACAGGCGCAACAGGTCCCAAAGGCGATACAGGCGCGACAGGAGGTCAAGGACCGCAGGGAATAAAAGGTGACAAAGGAGACACGGGAGAAAGAGGACCGGCAGGCGAAACAGGTGCGACAGGAGGTCAAGGAGCAACGGGTCCACAAGGTCCTCCCGGTAATGACGGTAAGACACCAGTAAAAGGCGTAGATTACTTTACACCTGCTGATATTGCGGCTCTTAATATCCCATCAAAAACAAGCCAATTGACCAATGATAGCGGTTTTATTACTTCGACCGATATCATAACTATAGTTCCCGATGAAGTTACGGCCTTAGCGCAAAGCGCATTATACCCAACTCGTTTATTCGCATGGGCGGAGGTGTAGCCGATGGGCGTTGTACAAAGCGGTAAAAAAATGGCCGGATTTGGCTATGCAAGTAAAAGTTTATCTGGTATGGCTTATGCCGGAGTAATCATTTTCCGTAAAGGCGGGAATTTCAATGTTATACCGTGGAATATCGGTATAAACGATATAAGCATAATTGACGGTGTGCTTACAGATACATATGTTTATGCGCTGGATCCGTCAATTTTAGTAATTCCGTGGTCGTTTGGAATAAATGATGTCGGTATAGTTGATGGCGTACTCACAGATCGAGACATATACGCGGTAGACCCGTCGGTGTTGATTATACCGTGGAATTTTGGGATGGCTGATATCAGTATATCGGATGGCGTACTGACTGATATAAATGTAAGTGCGTTAGACCCAGCGGATTATCTTGATGTATGGCAAACTGGAATAACTGATTTTTACATATACGACGGCGTTTTAAGCGATACAGAAATAACGAATGGAGGGTAAAAATGTCTAAAACATATCGAATAAATAATACGATTCTTTCTTTTGACGAAATATATTATGTCGATCCAGTAAATGGGCTGGACACAAATAACGGACAAACACAGTCTACATCGTTCAAAACAATTACACCGTATCTAGCAAAAACGCAGGATTATACTGCTTGTATTTTATCAGCAGGTACGCATATTGTAAATTCACTTAATACTATATTCACTTCCGGATTAAATTTAGAAAGAACTATTATTGGGCAAGGATTTTCAACGATTCTTAGTTTAACTACGGCCAATGTTGTATACACAATTAATAGAACTAAATCAAATTCTTTTATCCGTATGCAAATACTCCCTGCATCTGGGAACGCTGCTGTGTCTCATGATGGGGTAAGTGGGGGATCACAAAGAATGGTTAAATATTTTAATGTTGCATTTAATCCCAACGCAAGTCAAACCTATGGAATTATGCATATAGCAACAGGCGGAGATAACGCGGAAACAACGTCAAGCTATACGAATTGTACGACTAAGCTTTTTAGTTTCAATTATAAATCCACTCAAAACTTAATCATGACTGGACTTGGAATTACAAACTGCGTCCAAACATCTTTAAATGTCGGTTTAGCTCCAACAACTTCAGTAATTGCAGCAGCGGCAGACATTTCCGCAGAATATAAAATAATTAATTCAAATATTGCATGGCAAAATACCGGGACTGGTCAAAATCCAGACGGCACAACCGCAAACATCGGCGTTTATGGTGGATTATATGCTTGGGGGAGTTGGGAATCTATACCTAATCCTCTAACTATATCGGGCGAAGATACAACATTATCTCCAAATAAAAACAAACCAATAATATCATATTGGGTTAATGATATGTTTTTAAATACAAACTTAAAAATAACAGAAAAAATTGACGGGACGATGATTAGGCAGATTTTTAATGCGAATAGACAACCATATGAATACACATTTGAAATCACTGATAAAAATTGGTGGCGGCAACCAGCAAAGCCAATAGATTATACAATAACAGTAGATAATGAATTTTTTTATTACATTCGTACCTACACCGTTTGGCGTCTCGTAGATAATATTGATGTATATACAACAACGCCAGAAGAAACGCCGAACTATGCAAAAATCCTCCATAATATCGTTATACAAGGCCAATTTACACCGGGTAATACTTCGGTTGAGGTATGTAATAATGGTTTTGATGATGTACCATCATGGGAACAAATACCCGATTTGTCGCAACCCTATAATTTTATTAATCGCAGTAAAACCGCTTCAAAATGGGGCGTACTTATGCGAATTAAGATATTGCGTGGGACTGACGAAATGGTCTCATGGGCAGGAACATCATGTGAGATATTGGTAGGTGCATAATTGCTACATACTATATAAGTCCTACAGGATTGAACACTAATGACGGTCTAACCGGACAAACGCCATTGCTTAATTTAGATAATGCAGTTACAAAAGCGGCAAACGGTGATTCTATATGCTTTCTTCCGGGAACGCATTTAATGCCATATGTAACGGTTGTAGCGAGTTTCCACGGTGCGCCGATATTCGATAAGAATAAGGCATTAACGATCTATTCGCTTGACCCGTATAATACGATTTTAGATTCATCCGGATATACTTCGGCGGTTCGTGACGGTAATTGCATTATGGCTCAGAACTCTGCGACAATAATCCGGAATCTTAATATCGTCTACCAACCGCACAAACCTTCGTATAACTATTCCAATGCAGTGTTTAATTTATGCGCAGGGAAAGTAATGAATTGTAATTTTCGGATTATCGGCACCAACGCTTATAAGTCATACACCTATCAGCAAAACGCTGCGTTTATATTTCAGAATAACAATTTTAATTTCGCTGACCCTGCGCCAATTGCGGATTATACGGCTACGGCTCATAAAAATATTAACAATATCTTACCGAAACTTCCAAGCGCGGGGACATCAGCATATTACCTGCTTAGGCAAGCACTTGATAGTGACTTAACATCCGTTGCATCAGACGCTAAAAACCTTGGAGACCCAACGATACTTAATTCGGATGGTTCGCGATCTCATAAAGGCGTATGGGGCGGCATATACGGCGATAATTGGGTATCGACAAATCAGCTTTGGATATCTGGCGAAGATACATCAATACCACCGGGAACGACTATCCCGATTATTACCTACTCCGTTAATGATGGCTATCCGAATACAACGCTAAACATAACAGAAACAATCAACGGCACTACAACACGGCTGATTGCCAACGCACAACGTGACCCTTATACTTATACGGCAGTAATTACACAAGACACATGGTGGAGATTACAAGGTTCAGCAACGCTTACGATAACGGTCGATAATGGGGGTTTTTCTTTGACCCGCACAATAGAATTTGGTCGGTTGGTTAATGGGCTTGACATACAAACAATACCGCCAAGGCAAACGACAAACATGGCGAGATCGGTCAAACTCACGCTTCAAGGGCAATATAATAAAGCTGATGTATCAATCGAGGTCGCGAATAACGGGCTTGACGATTCACCGACATGGGAGAACTTGCCCGATATCGACAATGAATACACTTTTGCGAATCAATCAAAAACCGCTGATAATTGGGCGATTACGGCACGAATAAGAATAAACGGGAACAGTAGAGCAGCATTAACAAGTGTGATATTTGAATCAAAAATTATCGTATAGGAGGACATATGACATACACATTAGGAACAATAGACTTTGAAATTTGCCCGGTCAACCGGGCTTTTGTTTTGTCCGGGGATTTTGCGGACTTTGATAAACGGTTTATTGAAAGCGTAACCGGGCTTGCGGGTATGTACGAGGACGCGGTTAAATCATCCGCACTCATGGAGCTTATTCGCGCACAACCGGGATATGATGAGCTCTATAAACTGGCTCAAATTGCTGAATCAAACGACCGAATGGAGCTTGAACAGCAAAAAATAATCGACGCGATGGAGGTGCTTTATAGTGGAATTGTCTGACAAAATGAAACAGGTCAATAGACGTATCGCGGCAAGCGGAGAACAAAGTTTGCGTAATGCCGTGGCCGCCGGAGGAACGGACGCGGCCAAGACACGTCAAGCGGTAATTGACGCGGCCAGCGTCGGGGATGTGGTTGCGGCTAAAACGTGGGCGGTTGGTATGTATACACAGGTCGGGGATATCGTATATGACCCGGAAAAACTTCGCAAATATGTATGCAATGCAGCTATGCAGCACACGAACGCGACATTTTATCCGGGAGCGGCAGGCGTTTATTATTGGTTTATAATACCTGAAATGTATATGGGTTACAAAGTATATCCGTATGAAACGCAAACCAATAATTTAGTTCCGATTAAAAATGGGGATATATGGTGGAACTACAGTAAAACGGCTCTATATACGGCCAAAATGGACAACGCAAATAATACTTATCCGCCGGGCGATGGTCTCCCGACGGTATGGGGGAAGGTGAAAGCATGATGACAATCGAAGTGACCGTGCTAGTCACAATGATGGCTGCAATTTGCGGAATTGTTTTCGGGATTCTCAATCTCCGGAAGGCGAAAGCTACAGAGACTAAAAATGACGCTTCATCGATAGCCACACTTATCGCAAAGCTGGAGAATATCGTCAACATCCTTGCGGAAATTAAAGCCGAAATAGCGTCGTTGAAAGCCGAAAATAAAGAAGCAAGGGAACGTATAGTCATCCTTGAACAATCAATGAAAGCCGCTTGGAAGCAACTAGATACTGTATGTAAGGAGTGTAAGTATGTCAAAATATCAGATTAAAATACCGCAAGATAAAATCGCGGATATCAAAATTGTCCGCGCCGCATATTACTTTGAAAGTATCACCAATATGAAAGCACGTACCGGCGCAGATATCATCATAAACGGCGGCACGTATGACATGAACACGGGCGCGCCGGACAGTTATGTCGTAATTGATGGCAAAGTTGTCGGCGGCGCGGGGTATGCCGGATATGGTTATGGCTTTAACGGGAATAAAGTCGTTTTTGGGCTTAAAAACGCTATGGGTTCCCCCTATTTCGCTGGTTGTTATACCGGGTATGTGGATAACAAAAAAATCATTGAAAAGTATCTGGAATCCACTAAAAGAGGGCGCACGGGTATTGGCCTTACGGCAGCGGGCGAACTGGTCATATATGTCATATCAGACGATGATGCGGCCAAGTGTAGTACGACCGCTTTCCATCAAGCCATGATCGACTATGGTGCAGTAAATGGGATCAATCTCGACGGCGGCGGTTCGTCACAGTGGATATCACCAACGTCCAGCTATAACAGCGGGCGTTCTGTATCGTGGTACATATGTATATGGCTTAAAACAAGTAATGTAATCGTACTTGATCCCGGTCATGGTGGCACTGACGACAATAAAGGGCAGACAGGATATTCAGAAAAAGCGGGGAATCTTAAAATCGCAAATTACCTTGCGGATATCCTAAAAAAAAGTGGTTACGATGTAAGGCTCACAAGAACGACCGACGATAAAGTTGGTTTATCAACACGCGGGGCAATGGCCAAAGGTGCGGCTTTATTCCTTAGTATCCATTCCAACGCGGCTAATAAAAACGCACGTGGTACAGAGTGCTATTATTCGGTAAAACAGCCAGGGAACAAAGGAAATGCGGCGATGTTCTCAAAAGGCGTATCGGTCGAGATGAACAATCCTGACCGCGGAGCAAAGACAAGAGAAAGTACGACAACACCGGGGGCAGATTATTATACCGCGATTAAATCGGCCGTTGAAGCCGGATGCCCGTATGTCTTCCTATGTGAAAACGGCTTTCATGATAATTTGATCGACGAGGCGTTTTTGAAAATTGATGCCAACTTGCAAAAAATAGCGCAGGCCTTAGCGGACGTTATAAAACAGATCGTGCCCATAAAGGGGTCTACGACTGCGCCAGACGATAAGTTATACCGGGTACAGGTAGGAGCTTATAAGATCAAAGAAAACGCAGATAAAATGCTGTCAGACCTTAAAGCAAAAGGGTTTAACGGCTTT
>JGI20166J26741_11829806_pt1 | contig 10007 bp, 7 predicted proteins | sample TergutCu122P5_FD_26741 | JGI IMG/M metagenome (IMG submission 26741) | reverse complement strand
TTATCAATTTGCTGTTTGTTTTTAGTTTTGGCAGCTTCTCCCTTTCAGACATTTGTAGGAACCTCACCTTATGCCACATTATTTGAAGGTCTTCCTTTAGCTTATTCCTAACTGTGTGCTGCTCACAAAGCCATTATTGTTACTTTCTTGGTCTCTCTTCTGGTGCTCTATAACATTTGTATCCATTTTGTCACCATTCACTCTGTTTTTGTAAGCTTCCATGTCATCCCCTATTGTAAGTCTAATATTTTCTTTTATCTCATCAATTTCAACAGCCATTATTCTTTTAGCTTTTAAGATGTAGTTCTTCTGCTTTAACAATGCTGTTGCATCTATATTCATTCTCGTCATAGGGTTCCTCTCTCCATAATTTATATGCTTCCTTATAGTTCTCTCCTAATGTCTTTTCTTTAATGTACATGAAACACTGCAACACTTCTTTCATCTCCTCTTGGCTCCATCGGATTCGTTCATTCAATTTCTTTCCATTTTCTTGCCCATCTCTTATGTTAGGTGGACTTTGAGATGTTCCATGTTGAGTTTCCTCGGTACAATTACCATTCTCTTCAGTGCTGTCAGAGGACCTCTGCTCTTTCTTTCTTCCTGGTTCTACGAGTAGCTAGGGATGTCTTCTGTCCACTGTGGTATAGCCCTGCCTGCCGCAGTAAGGCTGCTTGAATCCAAGGATTGCCACTTCTCGAAGTTCACCGTTCTTGGTTTCTTACCCTCCGCAGCAGATGCATCTGTAGTCCCTCGGCATGGTAGTGTACACCTTGGACTAGGGGATTTTTTTCAAGGTTTACTTCTCTAGATCTGCCATGTTCTGTTTAAACAGGCCCACCTCTGGTCAGATGTAGTTACTCACTATGCACGGACGGTCTTGTGTGCAGGGAAGTGAGTGACTTGTGCCTCAAGTTGCACTACTGCACACCTGGGTTGGTGAGGACCAGTGTAGGGTCAACCCCTTACAAAGGCACTACCTCTCCCATACCCATTGAGCCCTTATCATCATCATCATCATCATCATACGATAAACACCCTCCCAGTAATCTACTAGCATTACATCATATGCCAAGTCTAGGAGGTTTTTCTGTCTGTGAAGGATGCGAAAATAAGATTCACTGTGATGATAAACTTTAAAAAGCGTAGTAAAAAAACTTGCCAGTGTTACAGGAGATGCTGAAAATGCTGCCATCCTGACCAGATGCACTCAGGCATTGTTTATTGTCTGGAATGTTTCCCCGGAAACTGTTGAATGTTTATTTTTTCTTCCAAAGTGTGTGTATTTGTGTTATAAACTACGTCTTTTAAACTTTCCTGAAAATAAAATAGTTACAAGGTGTTAAATCAGGGGAAAAGGCCCAATGACTGTGCATTAATTATTCTTTTAGCAGTTACTCAGTGATATAACAGCGTTCCTCTAGTCAGGTGCACTGTTGAACAGTGTCTGCTTTTAATGCCGCTGTATTTCAGATAAGAGACTGCTGCAAAATTTTGCAGAAAATTTTGGTGCCACTTTTCAGGACAACCACTTCCAAGTAAACAGAGTGTACACAACTTGGTCACTGAGTTGGAAACAACAGAACTGCTGCTAAACAAAACTGCAGAAAGGAAACAAACTGTTGACAAGAGAAATTGGATGCTGTTTGTGCTAGATGTGAAACTTCACTGAGAAAGTCTTAAACAGCTAGTTTGGGAGATGAGTATTTCAAAAACATCTCTATGAAGAGCCACAAAATTGTTACAGCTGGGACCATATAAGACAACAGTAGTTGACACATTGAAGGAACATATCTGTTTGCAGGGATACATTTGTATAATTGATTTATTTAGTCTGTAGATGATGGAGAAGGTAATTCACAGTCTATTTCTCTGATGAGGACTGGTTTTTCTTACGTGGAGAAGTAAGTTCTTAGCTGGTATTGGAGTGCAATAATCCAGGACTTTTTCACAAACTCCCTCTTCATGATGAAAATTGGTGTTGGTGTGTGATGAGTGTGCGCAGGGTAATTGGGCCCATCTTTTGTGACTGAAGAGTTAATGCTATCAGGTACATGAACAACATCCTGCACCAATTTTTCGCTGAGCTAGCAAAAGAAGTAAAGCTATTAGCAAGATTGTGCAACACATCATGTCATTTTATGTCTCCAGAGAGTGAAACGCATCATCGGCCTGTATATGACTTACGGCCAATTAGAAGGGTAACACTTCTGCAGCATCTGTTTTGGCAGTGGTGAGTTTTTATTTGACATTCTACAGGTTATCACAACAAATCTTTTTTTCACTTCCTTGACCAAGACACACTGTAACGCGAGCGGAGTGTCGGCCAAGCAGGAGCATATCGGCTGATCAGGAAAAGATACAATGTAAATATTGATGTATGGGTAACAACCGTATTTATCTAAATAAAACTAAATATGATTGTTACTCTTATATGAATGTGTATGTAGGTGGTATAATGTTTATTTATTGATTAAATAAGTTGTGTGCTGTAGCTGGTGGAATGAAATATTTTATGTTACTGAGTGTGGAAGGCTCTTGGTAAAAAATGAGGACAATTAAAATGAACTGGAATGGATGTGGAAGGAAATGAACATGGTCTGATTGGACATACTCTGCTGGCATTTTCCAGGACAGACTGAGGAAAATTACAGTATCCTTCTGTCAGGATAGCTTGTGAGATATGGACTCAGGATCTTTTGACAATGAAGTAGGGATACTATGCAGTTACCAGGTTTATTTTGGTGGTTATTTATATTGAAGTTCTGGCAGACAATTCCTTTCTTTATTCCTTCCTGTATCTGTGATTTAATTTTGAGTTTTCATTTTGATTTGTATTATGCACCAGGTAATATTAGGGTGTTTTTTTAAGAATTCAAGGAATTTAATGAAGAGATGCAAAGGTCACCTGCCTGTACTCTGCAGAAAATGTTAGCAGTCTAGAACAGAATATAAATGAATCAGTAACAGTATTCTCCAGTTTAATTTTGAGACACAGGATATTTTGTTATACTGCATTAAATTATGTGTTTTAATGTAAGTAGTTTTACTGCCACAAATAATTTTTCTGTTGAAGGCCTTCTAAAATTGAAAATATTAAGGATGTTAAATATCCGTTTAACTAATTCATGGCACCTGTGTGTCATACTGTGTATCTTGAAAATTACTGACAGGAGGGTAAGTGTAAATACAAGAATCATCTTGGAAAACATTATTCATGTTGCTCTTGTGTGTGTGGGTTTTAGTGTAAAACAGTTAATTTTCCTATCATGTAATGCAGTTCCATACACTGGGGAAGCCTAATAATGACTGAAAGTCCAAGCAGTCTAATCAAGTTTGGGAAAACCTAGAGTAGCACCCTTGTTAGAATATGGGAAACTGATTTAAAAAATGGTTCTTGTTTATGTGGCTTTTCTATCAAAGGTGATTAAATGTAATGTGCAGCAAGGTTAGAAAAGCCAAAATTGTCTGGGAAGTCTCCTTACCATAAGTAGTTTGTAGGTCACCTATTTCTATCTGCTGTGCAGCCAGAATAATTTCATTTATTTTATCTTACCAGTTAAGCAGTGAAGTGTTGAAAATCCAGTGTTCTGCTTGTAGATCCAGCAAAACATGAAGTACAGATGAAGATAGATAACTTAAATGTTGAAGATATGTTTGACCCCGACCGTTTGAACCGATTGCTGGATGTATTTCGCTGTGAACTATGGCATGAAAGTGAAAATGACCTCTATGTAACATTTCTGGCATCTGCTGTGCACCTTGGAGCCAGGCATCCCCTTCGACCAAATGAAGGAGAAGGGTTAGTGTTTGGAGTAACTGAATTGTGCCTGCTGTATTGGCATTGCTAGTAAAGCTGTAGTGAAAGATATTTTACCATGCTTCATAATTCCTGTATGGAAGAAGAAGATAGTTTTTAACTTTCAGAATCCTATGAGACCATATGCTGGTCTGTAAATGTATGGGCAAATGACTTAGCATGCTATGTGCTGGTTTCTGTGTTTGCTTGGTAGCACACTGTAGGAAGCTTAACACAGTATATCTTTCTAATTGTATACATGTTTATTGAGATGTTTTGTGATCCTGAACACCACCATCACCACACACCCCAGCACTGCTACCACCACCATCACCACCACCACTACCACAGTGCCTACTTCCATGCTACATACACCCACTGTCCCTCCATGTTCAAGCCCACAGTCACCCTCCACTGCCATACTCACACTCAGTGCCACACTCCAACCATATAGACAGCCATGAGCATGACCACAAGTTCTGCTGTTGACACACTAGGAGTACAAGGAATATGTTGCATGTTATCCATTCATCTTAATTGGAGAGCTAATGCATGGTAAATATCTGATACTGTTTAAACATTGTGGTTATTTTGACTTATGTAAAACACATGAAGTGGAAAAGATACAGAACTAACTACTTTAACCCCTACGAGAATGGTGATTCTCTCCTATTTACTTTCATCCCTTTGAAACTTTCTGTTTTGAATGTGTTGGTTTTTGTAGGTTGTATACTATAAAAAAAGCCACACTCATCAGGCATAATTAGGTCTTGTAATATATACTTGACGACAGGTGCAGATGAATTTATTCATTTTTGGCTGCTGCTTTCTCTTGATTGATTTTGCTGGATTCCACACTTTTGTAAATAATAACATTTTTTAAAAATCTAATTTATCTACTGGGTGGTTTGAACACAATATTTAATGTTTGGGAATAATTTGTGTCTACTTAGAAGTACAGTCAAGTGATAGGTGAAGAGGTAGTTTGTGCCACAAGCATTCTGTTCTGTTTTTCATATGGTGCTGTTTTTATCCTTTTCTCACTCATATTTTCACTTACAGGCTGTCTGTATACTGTATCTCAACTTCATATTACTGTTTATGATTTACATAGAAATGCCAAGTTCTTCAGCAGTATTTGTGTAAGGTATAAATGGAGTAGCACCCACTTTGTAATGTCCATGTTTTTGTAAATTTAGAGTGACTGATCTTCCATGCCTGCTTCTGGTACAGTAGCTGTGATGATTGCTGTTCAGTAATTGGTCACATGCCCTAAAGGACAAACACTATACAACAACACAGTGAAAAGTAAACACAAAATGTGTTTAAATCTTGCACACAGAATACTTTAAATTGCAGAAATTTAAGTGAAACATTTTCACATCATAACATGCTTTATGAAACCCACACTTCTTCACTTTTCCGTGTATGTTGTGTCCTATGAAGCACATGTGTGGAAACAACTTTAGAGATTGACAAGGAAGTAAGGCATTGTTTTGTTACAGGATGTTTGATACAAGTTGAACAAATGGAAGCTTAGAGAAATTGTTGAATATTTTAATGTGAAACAGCATATTGCAGGGGTAGAAATTTGTTACATCTTAAACTAGTTGTTCTTTTCAGGTAGTAAATATTTTTAAATAGAAAGTATGTTAAAGAGATTAAACATGTGGTAATCATATGGGAAAATTTTGATACTGAGTTACTCTAATGTCTATTGCAGGAACACATTGTGAATGGCATAATTTTCATTGAGCTTTACTGTGTGTGTTATAAATGACCTGTTCTACTATAAATGTGTGCCTTGTACATATCATTCATCAGTGACAGTTGTGAAAACATCACCACCATATAGGAAAATGGTATTAAGGTAAAGGTAAATTTCATCCTATAACAGGCCACGAAGGCCCAGAGGTGGAGTAGAGGTATAGCTCTACTCTTTCTTTATCCTTGGTGGTGGGTGGTCAATGCCACGCCCCAGCTGCTTTACCCCCAGGAAAGACCCAGTACCCATTGTAGAGGAGGTTGGGTGGGCCCCAGAAAAATGGTATTACTTCACCTTGACATGCACTTTGATCAAAGCCTTGGAATGATATAATACCACCAACAAAACTGTATGATGTAATTTTGGAGAGACGTCTGACCATCATCTGAATTTTTTTAATCCCTTCCCCAGAAATTTCAGCATCATGATTGATTTTTTAAGCCTTTGCATGTCATTTTTTCACCAAAACATGGCATGCATTGTGTACCTCATTAAGTCTCTTAATATATTGAATTTTCAATTCTTGTGCCTAGGCCTCAGTACTCACACACCCATTTCTGTTCGTGAAAGAAGCTGTAGGAGTCTCGAAACTCCCATAATTTTTCAAGCTTATCAAACATTTTTCATGGTACTTGTTTCTGGTTTTCTTCTGCACATCCACTTACTTTTAAAATATGAAAGTATTTCATAGTTACCACACATACTGTATACTCCTGTCACTTCAGATGGTAAATACATGATTCCAGCTGGATGCCAATGCAGACAGTGAAGGGCACAATTCTGAAAGGTAACAATACCACAGTCATATGGATTATGAACTCAGCCACATGAAGAGTGTGTTTTGTTTGAAGTTGAATTACATTATGTATGGTAAAGCATCAAATTCTGTGCCATAAAATGGATTCAAACTGAGTCTGATGTTTGTGCCAGCACAAATCCATGTGTGCACATATACATTCATTGGGGGGATGGGGTGGGGGCAGGGCTTGTAAGTGTGCAAATATTTCTACATAATTCATCATCTAGAAATGTTACTTATTCCACCCAGAAACATATTCGTTGTGTCTTAAAGATTGGTTTATCAGAAAAGTTCATGCAGTGCAATGTATGTAATTGTTTGTTATATTAAAAAATCACTTTGTTGGTTTGTTACACTAATTAAAAAATTAATTTCCCTGAATATATTCTCTGGCAGTGTGGTGTTGAGAATTGGTAGTAGAGCCCAGTTTTCTCCAGCCCTTCTGAAGCTAGAAGATGAAGTTAAACCACTGGGGAAGAAGTTAAGTCCCTGTCCACGGGATTTAAAACGCACTACTGTGGAGAGACTCTTCAGAGATGAGGGCTTTGTACTTGATTGGTGTGCCTTCAGACTGGTAAGGACATTTTCAGGCTTGCTTGAGTATAATGTGACTACCTCTGTCTGCTCTGGCGTGTAATACGCAAACCAATTTTGAAAAGTTAAATTTAAAAAAAAAAAAATTGTAACATGTCAGTTGTACAAAACTTTTCAAATGATTTCTAAATGCAGTAATCTACTTTCAATGATTTTGGCAGGAAACAGCAAATTATTTGTTTTGATGTGTTTGTTTTATGGTTATTATTGCCCACTTTACAGGCAGACATTTTGAGTGTTGCATACAAATTCTAAAATTCAAGGATAATTTTGATTCATTAATAATCCTATATTTTCCTTCGTCCTGTACAAAATAAAACATTAAAACATGCAGAATTGTATGAGGGTGGGTGACAATATAAGTTTACAGTATATATGTTTTGGGTTATTTATTTTCATCTGTAATAAGATCATTCAGATTTAATTTTCCTGCGGTCACACTGCTTATCAGCACAGTCCCGAACACATTTGAGGCATGTATTTTATCAGAGCATCCAGTGTGCACACAATTTGTGATTGCCAACTCCTGAAAAATCTTAACAACTGTTCCATGCAACAAATTGACAGCTTGTTGCTATTCACATGCTGTATTTCACATGTTACTATAGTTTGCGTTATCTGTAAGTGTCTTGTATCTAAAATGCTTGCTGATGCTTTCACATTCCTCTGTAATGACTCTTTCAAGTGAAAAGTAGTTGCATCATTTTGATACCTTCTGCTGACTGATTACATATTCTCTGTGAATTCCCACCAGGTGATGATGAATTTCTTGTATGGTGCATTTGTTGAATTCAAACAAAGAGTAATTGCATGAACCTCTGGCCATTGTCCACATGACTCATGAGCAATATTCAGGAACTGACAGCTGAATAAAAGTGTGTGGTTGCCATCAGTGATCATAAAATTACCTGATGTAATCACAATCAGTGTAAGTTCTTGAGCTACAAAATTATTTGATACGTGAACTCATATTCTGACTGACCATCATAAATTATCTGTTGTATGTTGGTATGAAACTTGGTATGTTATCTGCAGGAAGCAGCTTTAATTTTTGAAGAAAACATTTTTGTCTGCTATCTGGTGAATTAAAAGCCTACTGCTGCTTACATCTCATGCTAATGTAATGAAAATCAGTACTAATAAATTTGAATTTAAATGTATTGCTTGTTAGGAGGCTCTTTTCAGATGTTTGTACATTGCTTATAAAGGGTTTTGTGTTTACAGACAATGTACTCAGGACAGTATTTGTGCCTAATTGATGGAGTAATTTTCATAGTGGCATGCTTCATAAATTTACATTTCAGGGTATGTTAATTAGGGTCATTGAGATTAGGAGAATGAAATGAGGGAAGTGAGAAATTCATACACAACTTGAATTGGGAAACATGAAGGAAAGACAACAGTTTGGATATGGGAGGCTAATATTAAAATAGCTCCTGAAAGGGCTTGTGTATGGACTGGATTAAAGTGGTTCAGGTACTGTCCAGTGGTAGGATGTTGTGAACATGACAGGGAGTCTTCATATCCCATTTTAGCAGGTAATTTATTCACCAGTCTGATTAACTATTCCTGTTTGCAGGATTAAAAGTGGTTTCTGAAGTAAATACAGTTGGTAACATAGGTTGTGATTGTCGGTTTGAGTACGATTTGTACCCATAAACCAATGACAGTAGGGGAAAATGTAAGTACAGTTGTTTGGGATAGCCATCCTTCTGGGTTTTCCAACATTTTGAGGCAACATATTGGTTTGAAAATTTCGTGAGCCAGTTACACAGTAACAGTGTCATATACCGTAAGAATGGACATGTTGACTACACCACTGCGAAAAACTAAAAACTAGCACAGTGTTGGTTGTTTAGGAAGGAGGATTCTCTGAAAAGCTGTAAATGTTGTATGACATGATTGGAAGATATAACGCTTGGGGAAAGCTCATATAGGAGAAGGTCCACATACGGACACAGTTTTATATTTGGGGTATGATTTGAAGGGTACCACATCAGTTCAAAAAAAAAGACACATGTATGCACATCTCAGAGTTTTTTTGGGCTTTAATATTTTAGCATTAGCATTGCAGTATTTTCATTGAAATTTTGATAATTGCCATTTTTACGAAAATGGATTAATTAACATGCTGAAAATATTGGGTCTTTATTATATATAATATGAAAAAAATGAAAAACATCTCATGGAAGAGGGAAACATATTGTGAACATAATGGAAATAATACAAAGTACAATATAAAATTAAATCATCTGTACATAACATTTTTAAATGCATATTTCTACCAAACATCTGGGTTGCTCGATGCTGTACCATAGTCATAAATATTATTCTGCTCAGCACTCTTACAGTCAGTATGTGCCCACATAGCACACATCAGATTTTGGACCCAGAGGTCTTCTTCGTTGTTGTCAGAGAATTGTCCACTGAAAACAACATGATTGATTGATTGATTTGCATTGGGTTCGAGCCCTTATGTTCGTGATGCACCTAGGCCTTGTAGACGGGCCCTTTGTGCCTCATAATCTGCTACCAGCTCAGGAGAGCCCTGTCCGTTTACCAAAGTTCCAGATGGCCCTAGACTTAAAATCTTAATTTCCTCTGGTTCCAAGAAAGGAACCCAGATAAACTATCCTTTTCTCTCAAAAAGTCCCGTCAAGTGAATTCCCTCCAGGTTTCCCAACGGGGCCCCTGTGTTCAGGGATACCCAAATACAGGACATTTTTAAATCTCTCTTGATATATCTCTTTATCTCAAAGGTCCTAACAAGAGAGCGTCCGTCCATGTTCCCCAAAGATGGGGCCTCTATGGAAACAGACACCCATTCCAGAGCCTTAACATATCTTTCAGGGTCTCCAGTAAAGGAGCCCTCCCTCCAGGTCCCCCTTATGGAGTCCCTTCAGAGAGATGCCCTGTTCCTAGAGCCCTCCATTCATCATTCAGAGTCCCCTGTATACAGGGTGTCCCAGGAGGAATGGACAAAACTTCAGGAGAGTGTTCCTTATGTTGAACTATACTGATATAACCCAAAACACCTATATCCAAAGTTG
>JGI20166J26741_11829695_pt1 | contig 10008 bp, 5 predicted proteins | sample TergutCu122P5_FD_26741 | JGI IMG/M metagenome (IMG submission 26741) | reverse complement strand
GCCAGGGTAAAACTTGCAAGACGGGGCACGGCCCGCACCCCTCCCAAATTAGGCGACAATTTTTACGCGGTTAGCCTATCGTCAAATTTAGTTTGACCACTCTGGGTTCCAATCCCAGAAAGCCTTCCAACCAAAGTTGCTCCCCCAAATAGGACCTATTGCCACGTAAACAATGGACCTTAGCATGCTCGCGTCGGAGTTTTTAACCGCGCCCGGAAATCGTTAGCGTAAGCATAATCCGTTATGGTTTTAGGTGTCTGTTACTGAGACCAGCGATGCGGTTAACGCAGTAATGGCTATATAGACAGAGGGACGTCGACTTGCGTTTCGCGCAAGTCTCCACCCTAAGTTAGATCTTTGTTTGGGTGGTTGGTACTAAAACGGCCGCTTTGCTAGCGCCGTTAAGATGGGGGCGTGGAGAAGGGCCTTATAAAGAGCCAGGTTTGTAAGAAAATTTATAGAGACAGGATTTTCGACAGACGGATCATTCAGCAGGAATGGCTAACAGACAGGGAGACGTCGACTTGCGCGAAGCGCAAGTCGACGTCTCCCAGTTAGCACTTTGGCTTGACTTGGCCTGGCCGTTAAAGTGCTTTGGTAGGTTAAGGATGGGTGATCGGAGACAAAGGGCGCGAGAGAGCGCTTTGCTGTGATGGGAAGCAGTGCTTGGTTTTGAGGCTCAGAGCAAAGACTGGAGTTAGAGAGCGAGACAGACAGAGACAGAGTGCGTTGCTCAGCTGTATAATGGAGAAATAGATAACCAGGATGACGATATTCCATGGATTGCTTTTTGTTTTCCGGGTCATAATGATGAACCCAGGATTCGTCTCCAGTGGCAATATGCTTGAGGAAATCATCCCCTTCGAAACTTTTCTGTAGTTTAACGTTTCAATGATATGGTGCACTCTTTCTTGACTAATACCAAGCTTTAGAGCAATGTCTCTCTGCTTAATTCGGCGATTTTCCTGAATCATGGCATCCACTCTGCATTTGTTCTCGTCACGAGTCACAGAAATGTTTCGTCCTGGTCTGTGCTCATCCAAGACACTCATCTCACCTGCTCTACAGCTTTTGGCATGCCGGACCCACTTACGGACATTTTTCACATCTATACAACCATCGCCATAAACTGCTTTCATACGCCTATGAATTTCGATTGGCGCACAGCCTTCTAGTGTCAAAAACTCTATCACTGATCGCTGCTATATACGAAAATCGGTTGAGGCACTCATTACTAACGAACACTACCGCTTAACGGCTTCGAACACTGAACTGAAAATAAGCACGAATATTCTACACTGTATCGACTACCGAACGCATGCACAAACGTTTCTTTCTTCCCACTACTAGTGACACCAATCGGCAGGAGACCTTATTTATCAATCACCTCTCGTAGTTGAGGTCTGATTTGGTGCGTGGAGTTTTGCTGTGAGGAAAGGCGGAGAACTGAATGGAGGAAGGAGATGTACTGTCATGTGGGTGTTCCCACACTTATATTATGACACAGTAGTACATACTGAAGCACTACTCCAGTTTAAAGCTATGTGAAAGACAGACGACTGACAAAGTCACAGGGGTCTGTGCTATGTGTTCTAAATAACTTAATAAGAAAAAAACAGACTGAAATATAATACAAAGAAATGGGATGAAACAAAGTATAATTCCTATATGGCAAAGCAAATTATAAATGACTCATCATAAAATATAACATACTTTTATGAATCAATCAATTAGACATACTGAGTCAGTTCACATTTATTTTTACACATCATTTCCATGTGAATGCAACGAAGTCAGTTTGGTTATACAATCTGAATTTCTCTACTGAAACGTCCCTCCATGATGTACGTTATGTTAAACTATACAATCTGAATTTCTCTACTGAAACTTCCCTCCATGATGTACATCATGTTAAACTTGTTATAAGGGCATATTTGAGTACATGCATAAGCACATATTATTCAGAAAGAGTACATCCCTTTACTCACCATTTTAGGGTGTCAGTGTGGGTGTGTGTCTGCTTAGGTGAACACAATGCCAAATACATTCACACAAGATCTACAGAACCTGTGGCAAATAACAAAACAACCCTCAACTGTGTCCAACAGGTGACAGCACTGCCGCATCACAACTACAGTCTCAGTGATGAGGAAATATTGTCTGGAGCATCATTATGTCACTGCATGTTCTAAAATGTAAATTGTAAATCATACGATCTGTTTAAATTTTTCTTCCAATACTGCTTAGCATTCCTGCTTTATCGCTACATACTACGAATACAAACCGATACTTAAATATCCCCACCAAAATCTTGCACTCATTTTTTCTGTTGTAACAATTAGTGTACATTTGGCAAGCAACAAAGCATACTTGCAAGCAAAAGAACACTGACAATGCTCAGACCCATCATTAAAGTAAATGAGACAGATGTGAGCCTTCTAAAATGACAGAGTACATTTCACATGGATGTCAATCTAATGTTGTGTTAATAAAGCAACAGGTTTGTAGTTTAGTGTACTACATAAATACATATTTTGAAATGCACCAAGTTCTAGCTAAAAAAAACTACATGCCTAACTGGAAAATTTTATAAGCAAAACTGCCTACAATGCGCTCAGTAAACACACAGAAGTACATGTGCTTGAAACTTCCAAGAACCAGTGAACATCATATATCAACAGCTACTTTACTTTGTTAGTTGAAAAAATACCTATATATCAGAGCACTTAAAAAGAATGCTGCACATGATGAAATATCATTAAAAATGGTACCAAGTTTCATAAAACAGAAGCCACAGTAAGCAGGGATCTAGTAATGTCTTCCCCACCCACAAGAGATACTGAAGAAAGGATCCCATGCTCAGGAAATATGTACCCAGAAGACAGATGCAGATAGAGTAATATATGCAATAACCTCTTTTCAAGTCACTTCATTCCAAACTCCATGCTCCCACTCAATCCTCAGCAGCCACAACAGCACATTAACAACTCACTTTCTCCTTTTCCAGTCTCATGTGCCACTTATTTTTATACCCATGGCAGTTATCCTAAAGATGTTAATGGCAATGTTTGCAAGAGATATAAAAACTTCAACCAACCAACCATCCAGTATCAGCCTCAAAGCCAATCAGCAGCATTAAAAGATATGTAGTCTTTGGCCCTCTGACAGCATGTTCCTCTGAAATGCTACTAGCACCTACAAAACTGCATGGTGTCATATTCCAAAAAGACACAATCTAAACCATCAATGTTTTTAAAACCACACGTCAGAACATTAAAATGTTCCTAAATATTATTTCTATGTAGCCGAGCTGTACTTGTATGAATTTAAACACATAATGCATGGAAATTAGAACTTTCTTATTAGCAAACTCTTATTTTGTCACATCATTTGAATGAACAATTTGGACACCTCTTCCTAAGACAGAACCAGAGTAACCTGCTTTCCATTGTGTGAGTACCTTATAACAAGACTACTGTTATACAGTCAATGATATGGACACTTCCCTCATTCCAGTGAACAAAGAAAAAAAATATGCCAGTTATGGCCTGATGATAACAATGGTAAGAAATATGGACTAAACTCCTAACAAACAAAACTTTTCACTTGAAACAAATCAGTAATACGTACTGTTTCAGAGCTTCTTTTTTATGCTGTCACGGAAATACACAAAATGAGTGAGTACTTACAATGTTAACTCTTTTCAAGACAATTTATTTTTACATGTACAAAATAAAATAAAATGATCTCCGCAAAATCCAAATTCAATTATGTAATAATTTGTATTAAAGGTAAAGAGGTAAAGATAATGTTCACCCTAGAACATGCCATGAAGGCCCAAAGAGGGAGTAGAGGTATAACTCTGCTCTTTCCTTAACCTTGATGCTAGATGGGGGTGGGTGGTCAAAGCCAAGCCCCAGCCACTTTACCCCAGGGAAAGACCCGGTACCCACTATATAAAGGGCTGGGTGGGCCACGGGACTGGTCTGGATGGGTGCGGAAAATCTTGCCCCCACCAGGATTCAATCCCCGGATCATCCAGCCCACAGTGAGTCACTACACCGACTGAGCTATCCTGGCCCACAATGATTTTGTATTACCATCATTATTATTAATATTCAAGAAAATACCAAAAATGAACTTGAATTTTTCCTATTAGTGTATAGATATCACCACCATAAAAAGCACAGGTGCTGCCAGATGAATGGTACAAAGTAGTCTTGATATAAATCAGAGTCCACCATAAGCAAACTGTAGTTACTCAGCAAGCTTACTTATTTTAATATCTTAAAAACCTACTTCTCCATACCACACTGTATATATTTTTTTTTATTAAAGTAATTTACAGATTTTCTTTCATTTGTATTGGAAGTACATAGCCTAGTGACAAGAATTTTTCGCACAACCATAAAAAAAAAGTTAAAAACCATCTGAATATGTGTTACAAATATGTCAGTACATTTTATATGTCTCAGCCAAAAATTCTAAGCACACTTGAAAAAAATGGCATTATTTTTTTCCAGAGCAAGGCACAGTTCCAGTGCTTTAATTCCATTTGATAAAATTTGTACCCATGGACTATGGAAACGATCTTGAGGTACTTGCATAAAAGCCACAACCTGACCACCGAAATCAAATACTATTAGTGAACATACACACTCAGAAACAAGGGACTAATGTACCAGTACCATTATTTTGAGCAACTCTGAGCAAAACTGCATCTTACAAGCACAAAGTACAGTAAACTATGAGCACAGCACAGTGTTCTCCATAATGAATTTTCATTCAGAGATCATGACAGCCTAAAACACATAACCAAAATGAAAAATCTTTTCATCCTGATGTGTAAGTTCTGCTTTTCTTGAGGCAAGTTACAAAAACATTTAACATAATTACACACACATAATAGGCATTACAATTTAGGATACTTAAACACTGATTTATCCCTTAACATCATGGTAATGCCATTTTACATTTCCTGGTTAACTGTTTGCCGATGGTTTAAATATGGGTTCCCCTACAGTAAATGGGTTACAGAGGGACTGATGACATAGTGAAATTTTGCATCATGTAGTATTTAAAATGTGACCTTAAGCAAACTAACACAACGGTTTTTAAACAAGGAAATTAAAAAAGATTGAACACTGGTATATGCATAGTCAAAAACTGGTAGTATTAAACCACTTTACAAATGTAGGCATGAAGCATGATGACACAGGAGAATACAATAACACCACCACCAACAAACATGAAGGTGACAACATTAGGAAAAAATTATGAGATGATGTGTGAGATGAGATAGAAGCATGTGGTGAAAACATGGGGGTTAAAAATGGATGGAAAACAAATCATGTGATAAAGTGGATATCTTGTACGGAAATGTTATGGATTCCCTGAAGTGCTGCTTATAAAACAGAATGATGATGATAATAATAATAATAATAATAATAATAATAATAATAAGCACATGATGGATCCTATGTGATCCGAAACATGTTGGAGAAATTTTAATGTGTGTCTTTTAGACTTTTATACTACACAGATTTTAATGTCTACAACTGTGTTAATTGAGTGCATTAGTTGGTTAATAAAAATGACTAAGAATGATGGGAATTTGGTAATGAAGGTAAGACAGCTAACATATTACAACTTGTAGTGAAGGACTAAGCAGATGGTACAGGATGAACTCTTAAGAAGTTATGAGTGACAGGAAATTTTAAATTTGTTAAGTTGGGTACTAAGCTAAAGAGAAGAATTACACAAAACTCGTTTGGGATATGTCTGGCAAACTACATAGGAGAGTAATGTAAAGACATTACACCAAGTTATTAAAGTTAGATTCAGAGGTATATAAAGGCAGTCTGTTACAGTAAAACGGAATGAAAAGAGGTCTTCACTTATCTACTGGGAAGTGAAAAATTGGTACAGAAAAGAGGAGTACATATCCTGTTGCATTATGAAGGAGGGAAGTAGAGTAGCATGGTTGAGCCTGGGGATATGGAAACTGAGGGGTTGAGGAAGGAGTGTAAAGGGTAAGATATCCATACACTGGGTGGAAGAGAATGACATTCTTTTACTTTTGCAATATGTCACAACACAACAACAGAAAGCAAAACTTTTGAACAGTAAATGGGTAAATATAAATAAGATAGCCAAGAATGAATTAAATGTAATAAGATTATAGAACTTAAATATTTTGGTAATTTTGTATAAAATGGAAATGGAGAAACCAAATAAAAAAATAGCAAAAGATATAGTGGAAGGGAATGGAGGAGTATTTAAGAGAAGTAAGGAATTAAATATTTTAGTATAAATGATACAGATTTTAAGACTTAAACCTGGTGTTGGTACTTGAAGCACATGGTAATATGTACTTGAGATTCAAAAACAATATTGTTTTTATTAATATGATCATTACACACTGATAATCACACACAAGGAGAAAGAATGTAACTTCAATGGTACAAAGAGTATATCACTGACCAGCATAAGTACGTTACAAACAGGAATAAACCACTCAGTAGCTACCTACCTATTTCTGCACACATGGTTACATCAGTTGTTTATAATCCATTGCCACCTTGATACAATTAGTTTTTTTACAAGTAGCAAGTGCTGTATAGCAAAGTCACTTGCTGTACTGCATGCAGCAGTTTTGCAGCACTTGTAATTTAATTTTAGCCATACTGAGTAAGGTTAAAATTAAATAACAGAGTGAATTTTCTTTTTTAACGGAATGGAACAACAAATTTTACAAATATTTCTTATTTCAATGGGCAGATAACACCTGCAGATGTTAATTCTAACTCTGCCTATTGCTGGTACAGGTAGCAGAGAATCTATTCTTGATAATTAGTTGCTGGTTTGCTTTTGGGTTTCTGTGCTGTGTATTCAATTAATATTCTGACATTTCAAAGGACTTTTAAGTGCCTCCATCGCCAGAGCTACTGAATCTTTTTCAGGTAGAAGCTGAAGTACTCGCAAAGCAAGAAGTTTGTCAGTTATATGGGAAATTTGGAGGAAATTTGGCCAATCAGAACTTGCAAAGCTCTAATTGACCAAATTTCCTCTAGCAACCACTTGAACCAGATTCAGTCATCCTGAAGATGAATAGAGTACCTTCCTCCAAAATACCAGAACATTCATGTACTACACAGCACACAAACCCAAAAGGACACCAGCAGTTGATCAATAATCACCATGGGAACCTGAGAACTTGTATCTTGATAATTACTTTCACATACACCTACAACACCATGGCCACAGCTAACACTAAGCTGATAAGTATTACAAAAGGCTGTGTGTAGATGTGAGCACATGTCACAACATACATTTGTGGATGTAATCACCCACTGCACTCACTATGAGTGGAATTTGAATCTTTTGATTGGGTCTTGCCCATCTCCAGAAACTGTTCAAATGCTGCTTGCATTTCTTCATCCATTTCATCATCTGGTTCCCAAACATTATCCACACCCTCACTGAAATCAATAGAGGGACAATTAATATATAAACAAATTAGGCAAGAAATATGCATGATTGTATGACATTAAATCTTCAGTGACTTTTTTTCTTCATGTGGAATTCGGTTATGCTGGTTACAAGATCATTATGTCAGTGTGTTACATCATTCATTTAAAAATGTCATCAGGCTTGCAATCAAATTTGGTGCTGGTTTAACTCAATTCATATAATGATGGGAAGGACTAGAACTTGAAGCTAACCACTTACCACTGTATAATACTTGAAGTACAAAGGGTAAGGAGAAAAATCTCCACTCCCCCACAAGCTTCCATGACACAATGTTCAATTATGGAAAGGGACACCTTTACTTTATCTTGCTTGCACTTGAATTAATGTGACATTATGGTCTTCTGGACTACATCATGTAGTTCTGCATGTAACTACCAAATGTTCTGCAGAAATCTTATGCCTCTTTTCTAGGACAGAACAGAAAATGAGCCAAAGGGTTCATTTGAAACGTTGCTAATTGCAACAATCGAGCCTTCTTCTCAAGCGACATAACAGGAGACAAAACCAGGGTTTACTTTTTTGACCCAGAAACCAAATAGCAGTCGACTCAGTGGAAAATTGAGGAGCAATTGCAGACCACCTGACGTGTGATTCCAGTAAGTTAGTCCCAGCAATGCTTCTGGCAGTGGCAGAAATGCCGGACTTACTGCATAGACTCAGAAGGTAACTACTGTGAAGGGAGCAACAATGGCCAATAATGAAGGTAAGCATATATTTCATTATAAACTCAGTCTAAGAACTTAGAATACGCCCTCACATTGCTCATAATTCCCAAGCTTGTTATGTATTATATGACCAACAACTATCGGCGATATACACATTGATTTTAAAATATGGTAAAACTTAAATGGGGAGTAATTATTGTAGTTAACATCTGTCATTGTTGTCATGCAGTGTTCCAAATGGTTTCTACTGCAGGAGAATACACCACTATGCAGGCTGCAACATCCTTCTTTCCTTCAAATTCAGATTTGTTGCCATTTTGTATACTTATGAAAGACCCAATTCCCTATAACCTCACACACATCTGTGTTAATATTCTCTCTTAATGACCCTGTGTATATCGTTCAGGTGAAAATGCTGGCCACAGGCAAAGGCTACAAGCATTTTCTAGTAAAAAAAAAAAAAATCCAATATGATCAGTCTTCATTCCATAAACTAAAAATCAGACTAAGGATTCATATACAGTTGATACTAGCACACCACACTTCATATGCTCCAACAGCTTGATATAAATAACATAAGGAACATGCAAAAAAAGTGAAAGACAAATGCGTGTTAGTGATGCTGCTTCAATATGAATGACCACTTGAAACAGCTCATCTCTTTTTCTGAGGCACGCGCGCGCACACACACACACACACACACACAAAGTTGTGGAAAATCATTGAATTGATTAATGTTACTAATAAAGCCGCTCAATCCGGACCACTGAAATTTCATGTCAGATGATGGAAAACCTTAAACCTAGACATTAAAGGGGGTTCAAAAGTATGGGGTTGTGGAATGCGGAGGGGGCCGCATGTATGCACATGCATATTGGGTACATGGAAATGTCCACTCATGGTCTTATGCAGTGTAAGCTTTATAATGATCAATATGGCTGGAAATCACAAGTTTCTATCACCTTTTGGTGGAAGTCATCCACAACAATTTTTTAATGGAAGCCATCCTATAGTGTTCATTACTAATAAACTACACTCAGTCAGTGGAACACAACACATTTATTCTAATTCAAGCCACTGAGGCCTGTAATTAGGCCATCCTCAGGCATGTCAATACAAAATCTTCTTGTAAGTTTCTTGTATCTACATGGCTGAGGAAGATTTTGTATTGACATGCCTGAGGATGGCCTAATTACAGGTCAAAACATGTAGCACACATGTAAAGGCACAGTTTGAATTATAATAAATGTGTGCTCTGTTCAACTGAATAAGTGTAGTTTATTTACAACAATTTTCAATTAAATGTGCACAATGCCTTACGTGATACACAAAAAAATCAATTTATACCCTTGTGTAAACTACACATGGAGCGAGGATAGCTCAGTCAGATGAGAACCATGACTAGGCTCTGGGCTGGTTTCATTCCTGGCAGGTTCAAGACATTATTTTCTTCTTCCAAGTGTCTATACTGGTTCTGGGACCCGCCCAGCTTCCGATCCGAAGGACAAAGACAGCTCCCTGTCCAAAAGTAAGGTGGCCAGGACATGAAGCTGACCACTCAACTCCATATAGTGCCAAGATAAATAAAGTATGGAACTACACATCCATTCCACTATGTCTTCATGGTGCTGTACTTAATTAAACACAGTTACAACTTTACCTTGAATAGTATATATATATAGGGTGTCACAGGAGGAACGGGCCAAACTCTGGGAGGGTGTTCCTTATGTTAAACTATACCGATATAACCCAAAACACCTATGTCCAAAGTTGAACGGTTTCCGAGATAATGGCAAGTGAAGTTTGAAAC
>JGI20166J26741_11829473_pt1 | contig 10010 bp, 2 predicted proteins | sample TergutCu122P5_FD_26741 | JGI IMG/M metagenome (IMG submission 26741) | reverse complement strand
ACTACAAAAGGAAATCGAGACGCCGGTTCTTCTTGCTCATGCGATCGAGGACTCCACCAATATCTTCGGAATTTCGGGGGGGGGGGGGTTTGAACCCCCCAAACCACCCCCCTCGCTACGCCACTGTTCAAGACCATGGTTATCGGGGTGATGAGACTAGTGTGCTAGGCATTAACCAGCTACCAGGCTGCAGGGCACCATACCACTTAACTAAAAAAATCAGAGAGTAGCAGAAGTACCAAGAATGAGTGAGTCAAGTTAGAGCTTACAATTTCTGTAGCAGTCATTCTGTGTAACACAATGAGCGCATTCTCAGTGTTCTCTTCAGAGGATTTTGTTATAGGCATAAGTATGCATGACATATACATTGGATGCATGGATTAGGAGAGGCATACCAGCATTTAAATCAAGAAAGAACTAAGTGTCATTTTTACACAACTCTTTCAATTAAGTAGAAACCAGGATTGAAGTCTTGAGGGATTTTCAACTGCAGTGAAAGACCATTCTAATGCAGTTTGTTATCCCACAGTTTCATGTGGTTTTATCTCTGGTGCACTGCCTACAAGTTTGGCTTGGTTATGCATTCATATGTCATTTGAGATGGCCTTGCTCAATATGATTTTTATCTTGAGATGTGTTTAATTATATGTTGTAGGAAGTACATAGACACAAGGGTATAATCCCCTGTTGTTGGGCAGTATTTCATTACTTTGTGCTGCTTACTGTTTTGAAGCACTGAATTACTGTATAATTCAACAGTCTTCTTGCCATTAATAGCTTGATCTTGTTGAATAATGTCTTTTGGGGAATGATTCGATGTAGGCTGATAGAAATTTTCTGACATTTCAGAGAAACCCAATGCCTCTCATATTAAGGGTACTCTACCCTAAAGCTGGAGACAGTAGGTTCCTCTAAAACGTTATTAAATTTCTACTGGGCTTCTTGGTGTCACATTCAAGGGGACAGTATCTTTATAGTCACGTCTACAAGAACCCCATCCCATGTGGCCTTTTCTGGAAAAGGAATAAGTTTTTGGCATGAACCTGCTGCCTAGATACCATGTATACCAGAGTGACAGCTTGCCAACAAATATTATGGTGTAATTTATCGCACTTGCTTAATGTTAGGGGATCACTGGGGCAGACTGTGGTCTGAAATTACTTTCCTCCATAGCTGAAAGTGTTTTGGGCTTCAACTTCAATCCTGACACCAGTTTCTACTTCCGTTCACATACTTTGCAGTCCATTTTTGCTTCTACTGTTTGACGCAAGATAATGGCAGTGCTTGGTACATACATGTTAAATAACATAAGGAACAACTAAATGGCCTGTGTATGAGTACATTTGAGTAGTTGCAGGACAGTTTTCTGTCAGTTCATTCATTCATTGCCTAAGAATTTATCAGATCTTTCGGGTCATTGCAAGTGGAATGAGAAATGGCAAGATGATTAGGAGTTGTGCATTCAGATGATAGGAGAGAGAATTCTTTCTAATTTGGTTGATGAATATGGAATGGTGATCTTGGCATCTGAACATTCAGGTGACAGTTTGATTGTGGATTATGTTCAAGCTTGTTAGACTGAATGTGGAACACAAAGAAATGGCACTGCTCACCTTGATAGTTTGAGTGTAGCTCTCTGCCTGTAGACACAACAGAGTTATGTTTTCTTTCATTAATTTTAATAGTGCTAAGGTGGTGGACGGTGTTCAAAAGAGTAGTCTTAAATATGATATATTTTGTTAATATGTTATGTAACAATGTCCATGGTGCAGGATCTTATTGAAAAGCTGATAGTCACTTGACTGATGAAAAAATACCCCACATTTATAGAATCAAAATGTCATCATGGTGTTCACAAAATCCTACCACTGGATTATATCCTGAACCATCAGCCCATTTCTTGAAGATTCATTGAAATGTCATCCTCTATTCCAGTGGTTCCCAAAGTGTGCTCCGCAGATCTCAAGGGATCCATGACCAATTCGCAAGGGATCCATGGATTCATTTTTGTAATGGCAACATTGAAGTTTACTTATTTTTTTTCATCATAAGAATAATATTTTGTTAAAAACAATCGAGAAACTTCTTTAACGGATATATATATATTTTATATGACTGGTAGAATATCTAATTAAGAAACTGCCTTTACCCATGAAGCAAGTGACCGTCATTTTAATTGAGGTCCAATCATGCAGCGCATTGTTATGCTTGCTACTGATAGATATTAGTATCTATCTAAAATCAGAGATATAAATATTTAATTTTGGGTACCTGTCATCTGGACACTGTATAAGTGTGCAAGGATTTGAGGATCTGTGGTTACTTTTCAAAGCCAAAATGGGTGTGTGTGCAAAAGAGTTTGGGAAACCCTGCTCTAATCTGTATCTTGATTTTCTGTGTATTCTCGTCAGATATTCTGGCTATAATTTTGCATGTCATTGTTTCCCCATGTATACTGTATGTCCCAGCCATCTTATCCTTCTAGAAGTAATGACCCTAATATTTAATTATCTACCACAGACAGGGTACCACCTATACCAACAGGCTGTGAGCATTGCCCAGCTGGTTATCAGTGTAATCCAATATCTGGAGCATGCATCAAAGGTAGGATGACCATTGTCTTTCCAACATTTTCTTTTGCTATTGAAAGTAAGAAAAAAAATAGTACAGAAATAAACAAGTGGTGTGTTGCTGTTTTGTTTTGATCAACGGGGAGCAGCCCATACATGTCAATGAGTAATGTGTACTAATCCTATCTCAATTAGTCCTTCGTTATTAAGGAAATTTGCAGTGTTGTTTTGCCAACTAACTGGAGTATCATCATCACTGGGAGTGAGAAGATAACTGCTTTGAAGATGGTGTGACAGTCTCATGGAAATCACCTCAGCTTCTCAGGAAACTAACAACTGGCTTCAAAATGCAGTGCTTGGTTCAGCTTTTCTTATGGTTCTTTTGTTGTCTGTCACATCTACAGTCAAAGTTTTATGTTTCTAGAAGTGCTGTTTTCTGATTAGAGAACTTCTCTGGTTAACCGTTCTGTTCTTGGTGTCCTTTGCTAAAACGTTTTTTAAATTCAACATAATGGATTAATATACTTTCTTCTATTATTAGACTACTCACACTTTTGCTGTGACAGAATGTTACCTTTATCCTATGTGTTTCATTTCAAGCACTACTTCCTTCTTTCCACTAAGATGTATTTACAGTGCTGTTTTAACACAGAAACTGGAAATATATGCTACTTTCTTATCTAATCTATGTAAAAATACACAATATTATTTCTCCCATCTTTTTCATAAATATTAGAAATCAAAATAGCAACACCTCTTGTTTCTTTATCTCCATGTCATAATTTTACATCTTTGGGGTTTTTATTCTCTGTGTCGTCCTTTAATTGTTGTGTAATGTACAGCTCCTTCTTCTTTGTATATTTGGGAAGTCCAGGAACAAATGGTGTGTTGAATTTGAAGCAGCATGTTGGTATGTTTTCTGCCACTGCAAGTATACATTTCAAGGCATTGTTGGTATTAGTGTTACGGATTGTTTGGTGCAGTTATAAGCATGGAAGAGGTGAAGTGAGTATTATACATAACCATTCTTTTGCTGTTGGAATATAGACTGAAGATGACTTAATTAAATCAAAGTGTTTCTTCTGTTCCAAATTTTATGTCCTATTTTGTGTCCATACTTATTCTTATATAATAAAACTTAGTATTTTTTGCTGTCAGACTACTTTTATTTTTCATTCTTATTTTCTTAGTAAATGGAAAGGAATTTATGTTTCCGTTATTTAGTAGAGATTAATTATTGATAACTTCTGTATGTGTGTGTAAATTTAAATGTGCCTGGAAAAGAATGTATGAATTTGAATGTAAAACAGTGCTTTGTTGTATGAGGTAAAATACACGAGTTACTAACAGAATGCTGTTGAATGTAGTAATTATTGCTTATGACACTTTGCTTGTTGCTTAGCTTCTTACAGCTTTTGATGGTGGTTTAGTGGTATTTTAATTGTATACTCTTTATTTCTTAGTTGGTGGAATATTAGTAAGCCTTGACTTTAAGGAGGACTCAATTTCCAGGAAAATATAACTGCATTAATTGCATTTTTGGACTCTTGACACTTTATATCAGGAAGTAAAAGCTTATAAGCACATAACCTCTGACTGCTGGTTATTGTAAGAGGTTAAGCTGTGTACAGTATAGAATCCAGATTATCTTTCCACGAAATTCAGCCCTCATTGCACCACAGTTTCTCTTCTTGTATTGTATTGTATATTATGTACATCAGCATATAAATATATTTGGCCTAATTCTTGTGTGGTGTGAAAATAATTTTAACGTTGTATGTAACAGTCTTAGTCACTTCTGTCCTAGTATTTTTTAGTTTTTCTTCAAATTTAAATGTGTATATAAACAAAATAATTACTGTCCCTTGGTGAATTCTGTCTAGTAGATAATTTGTACTGTTTCTCATTGCACTCACTTTAACTAACAGTATTCTTTGTTATTTCTGTTTTATTCCACACTAAAATAGTAATGGAAGCAACAGAAACCGTTACAACAATGAAACCCACAATCCCAGGCTTCACCATTACAGAATCCACGCCATTAGAAACGGGACCAACCCTAACAAGCTATAATATACAGACAAAGACACAGACAACAGAAACAGAACGCCCAAGTACTGAGAAATCTGTGACTGTAACGCAGACACGTACAGGTAGAATTGAGAATTTTACAACTCTCGGAGAGCAAACTGTCCCTTACTCACCAACAACACTGTTCCCAGAAGAAGCTTCTCCAGTAGCACCTGGAGTGGAAACTGGCAAAACGACAGCAGAAATACCAACAACATTACCAACTGGAAGAATCACCACGGTACAGGAAACAGAGAGTGTAATTACACTCACAGAAATGTTCACCACACACATTAAAGCAACTACAGTACCTACCATTACTTCTTCAGAAACTTTAAGTCCCGAGCAGATTATTACAACTCAGCCTTCAGTGACAGAAAGTCCCACTGAAACACCAGCTACTCAGACTACTGGGTCTGCTGCTGAAACAACTAAAGTTCCAGTCATACATGTTACAGGGTTAACTCCAGAAATGCCATTAACTCAAACAGGTTTGACAACCTCTGAATTTCCACATGAAATTTCTGAAATTAGTTCTGCTGGTACAACCAGTATCCCATCTGTTGGACACAGTGCATTGACCAGTATTGCCACTACAGAGAGGTTTCAAGAGGTTACCTACAGACCGAGTGAAATGCACACAGTTCCAACAAGTGTAGTGTCTGTGGAGTCAACGTCTGCCTCCACAGAGACAAAGAAAGAACAGTCTGTGACTGTAACAGAATCAGGCATTGTAACTTACATAACAGAGCCAGTTCAACCATCTTCAGAAATTCCTTCATTTTCTTTAACTCAGTTTCCAAATATTTCCTCAACACCTAAAAGTGAAAATATTACTGAACCCATATACACCTCAGAATTTACAACACAATCAGCAGAAACCCAGAAAACATCATCAGTACCAGCTTATACAAAAATTACTACACCAGAAATTTCAATAGAAGTTACGGTACCAGAAGAAGAGCCTACAAGATTTTCTTCCAAAGCAGCAAGTACCACTGAGTCTCCATCTACAGAAGGTGTAACAGCAGTTAAAACAACTGCAAGAGAAGGGCGAACAGGAACAACAGCTACCACAACTCGGTTGTACACTTACCCATCAGTGAGTGAGGCCAGTACCTTATCTTTGAGTACTACTGAGACAAGACCTGGCATTGAAACTACAACTTCTTTGTTAAGTTCAGTATCAAGTGGTGTCACAACAGAGTATGGCACATCTGTGGGTGTGACAGAAATGCCTGGAACTGAAACTGCTGTCACTAAAAGAGTGAGCAGTGAGAAACCTCAAGAAACTTCAGGAACAACAACATTGAGGTCATTTACTAATGAAACAGAAGTGGTAACTGAAGAGGTACCTACAAGGGTACCTACTGAAAGATTAACAGAAATTCCTACAGAAGGCCCTACAGAATGGCCCACTACCAAAAGGTTCACAGAAATTCCTCAAGAAGGGCCATTTGTAACACCTACAGAAAGCACATCACATGTATTAACCACAATACCAACAACAAAAGGGTCAATAGAAATTATTAAAGAAAAAACAACAGAAATGTCTACAGAGGGGATGACAAGAATATCTACAGAAGCAACAACAGGAATCCCTACAGCAAAACATACAGGAATTCCTACTGAAGGCCCAACAGAAACACTTGCTGGAAGAACCATAGTAACAGAAGGACCAATAAGAATACCTACAGCAAGAACAACAATTATACCAACACAACAGCCAACAGAAATGCCTACGGAAGGACCAACAAAAAGGCTAACAGGAATACCTACAGAAAGAACAACACAGACACTTACAGAAGTCCCAACAGCAATATCTACAGAAAAAACAACACAGATACTAACAGAAGGACCAACAGAAATACTTACAGGAAGAGCAACAGAAAGGCCAACAGGGTTATTTACAGAATCAACAACACAGGTTCTTACAGAAAGGCCAACAGAAATAACAAGAGAAACACCAACAGAAATACTCACAGAAGGGTCAACAGAGAAACCAGCAAGAATACTTACAGAAAGAACAACACAGATACTTACAGAAAGGCCAACAGAGGTACCTACTGAGAGCACAACACAGATACTAACAGAAATACCCACAGAAAGACGGACGCATATACCTTCAGAAAGCCTAACAGGAGTACCTACAGAAAGAACAACACAGATTCTTACAGAAAGACCAACAAGAATATCTACCGAAGGAATGACACAGATGCTCACAAAAAGACCTACAGAAATACCCTCAACACGGCCAACAGAAAGACCAACAGAAGTAACCTCTGAAGTGCCAACAGTAAGGCCGCTGGAAAGAGGTACAGAAAGAACAACACAAATGCCAACAGAAGTACCAGCAGAAATGCCTACAGTAGCATCAACAGAAAGGCCAGCAGGAACACCCACAGTGCAAATACTAACAGAAGGACCGACAGAAATACCTACAGGAGCATCAACAGAAAGGCCAACAGGAATACCTGCAGCAAGAACAACACAGATAATAACTGAAGGACCAACAGAAATACCTTCAGGAAAGCCAACAGGAATGTATACAGAAAGAACAAAACACATAGTGACAGAAAGACCAACAGAAATGCCAGCAGAAAAGGCAACCGAAATAACTACAGAAAGACCACCACATATACTAACAGAAGGGCCAACTGGAATGCCTACTGAAAGAACAACACAGATTCTGACAGAAAGAGCAACAGAAACACCGACAGAAGGGTCAACAGAAAGGCTGACAGGAATGTCTACAGAAAGAACAACGCAGATACTAACAGAAATTCCTACAGAAGCATCAACAGAAAGGCCACCAGGTATAGCTACAGCAAGAACAACACAAGTATTAACACCAGGACCAACAGAAATACCTACAGAAAGACCAACTGGAATACTGACAGCAAGAACAACAGAGTTGCTAACAGAGGGACCAACAGAAATACCTACAGAAGCATCAACAGAGAGGCCAACGGGAATCCCTGCTGCAAGAACAACAGAAATACTAACACAGAGACCAACATCAGTACCTACAGAAGGGACATCTGAAAGACCCACAGAAAGAACAGTACAGATACCTACTGAAACACTGACAATGATATCTACAGAAAGAACAACACAAGTACTTGCAGAAAAGACAACAGGAATACCCAGAGAAAGAACAACACAGATTCTTACAGAAATTCCTACAGAAAGAACAGCACAGCCACTTACAGAAAGGCCGACACTGTTATATACAGAAAGAACAACACATAAACTGACAGAAAGACCAACAGAAGTGCCAACAGAGAGGCAAACTGAAATAACTACAGAAAGAATAACACAGATACTTTCAGAAAAGCCAACAGAAATACCGACAGAAAGAACAACACCAATACTAACAGGGGGACCAACAGAAATACCTACAAAAGGACTAACAGAAAGGCCAACAGGAATACCTACAGTAAGGCCAATAACAGTACCTGCAGAAAGAACAATGCAGATACACACAACAGGGCCAACAGAAATTACTACAGAACGACGAACTGAAATGCCCACAGAAGGAATGACTGGGATGGTAACACGATTGACTGAAACAGAGGCCCCTGTCAAACCCACGGAAATTACCACCCCAACAGAAAGGCTAACAGTGGTAACTACTAAACAAGGACTTTCTACTGTGGGTTCAACACCTATGACTACAACAGAAATGCAGCCTGTAACAGTGGTGACTGGAATCCAAACAAAGCTGCCATCTGAAGCAACAACAGAGCTTCCATCCACAGTAAGAACAGTGGAATTACAAACATTGTACCCTACAACAGGCATAACATCTGTTGAATTTACAAAAGAAATTTCAGAAATACCACCTACAATTGGCACAGCCCAAAGTCCCACATTGGCACCTGCAGAGGGAACAGCAGCAGTATCATCATTGTCACCATTTGAGGGAATAACTCAAGTTGTAACAAAAGCTCCCTTTACTGCAGAAACAATTACAGAGGTGTTTCCTGCCACAAAATCAAGTCAGATTACTCATACTGACATTACAGTCTCAACCATTATCCCTAGTACAACCTCTCTTGTTCCCACCACCAAACAGACAAATAGGACTTGTGTTGCTGATGCTGATTGCCCCCCCTCTGAAGCCTGTAGATGCAGTCAGTGTGTGAACCCTTGTGCAGAGAGCAACAATGGTTGCGCACACAATGCCTTGTGTACAGTCTTGAACCACATCATACTTTGCACATGTCCGTCCGGACATACGGGGGATGCCACCAAGGATTGCCAAGGTATATGTTAATCTCAGTCACACACACGCCATAACACAGAAGCATTTTACCTACAATCAGATGATCCAGTCATGTTTTGTATATACACTAAATATATTAAAACTTTTCTCTTGACTGTACCTGTCAAACTCCTTGTTATTATATATTTCATTGTAGAATATTGTAAAGTAAGTGTACAGAAACTATATATATATATATATAAATTTACATGCAAATTGCACTATAAATAGATTAGCACCTGTCTGTTCTACTTTAATATTTGATTTCTTCAAAATCCTACAGTATATAGTCAGAGTGTAGTGTTATTTGTACAGTCCTTGTCTTCTTTTTTACAGTAACTAAAGCTAATCTAACTTGACTTTTTTTGGGCAGTTTGTTGCAGTCTAATATGCAGAAGCCCTTACAAAGAAACTTAGTAACTTGAAGAAAGTCATGTCAAGGGAATTCAACTCCCTTCCAGCCCTCTAATGTGGTTTAAAAGAATAGAAAGTTTTTTTTAATGAATTTTATTTTCCAAAATTAAAGATGGTAAGGATAACATTTATGTGATGTATCTAAACTCATTTGGGCAATGAAATTTAATTTCTAATGAATTGACTTTAGGCGTTCTTTATGATTAAAAAAAGAATACGGTATATGAAGACCATCCCTGTCCATCTGTTTGCCTGTGAACTAGTAATAGTGATTCAACCCCTTTACAGATTCCATGAAATTTGATATAGAAGTTCTCTGCAAAAAGTTATCAAGCAAGTGTGAGTTTCATGTAAATCAGTTCAGTGATGATTGTGCTGTACACAAGTGTGTAAATGCATTTCTGTATGCACATTTCACATTCCACAACTGATCTGGTTGAAATTCGATGTTGAAGATCTCACTGCAGAGCTGTTAAACATTTTAGAGTTGCGTGAAAATTATTTCTGTGAAAGATGTATTTATACATATACAGGAAAGTGTCTGTTTTCTACACTTTTCCTATAATATGGATGAAATTCGGTACAGGAGATATCCACAAAAGTTACTGATTGTGAGTTGCATGAAAATTAGCACAATGGGAGCCATACTTTATTTAAAGGTGTAAATGCATATATATATATATATATAT
>JGI20166J26741_11829362_pt1 | contig 10011 bp, 8 predicted proteins | sample TergutCu122P5_FD_26741 | JGI IMG/M metagenome (IMG submission 26741) | reverse complement strand
GTCATATACATTCGTATATATTCGTAATATTTATGAACTGCACTTGTATAATGTACCAACTTTCCACTCAACAGTTTTTCTCTAGTCATTTATGACATAATTTAACACCAGATTAAATTAATTTGCACAGAAATAGGCCACTATTTTATGCCTTGTAATATCTTTCTTTCTTCACAAATCATACCAATTTACTGCAGGCAGCACTTCACCAGAAGTTTGACCATTCAAGACAATTATAAACTACAGCAGAATTACCACCACATTACATTTATTTATCACGAATTCCATAGGATGGAAAAGAAAATGTGCTAAACTGATTCACCTGTGTAACATGACCCATATAAACATCTGCTGTGGTCCAACCACATCAACATGGTTGGTACAGTAACTGGATGATTGATTTCCTGGGACCTTCACAGCCCATGACAGACCTAGGCTTTGGCATGTTGTGACAGCAAACATTAAATAACCAAGTATACTACATACAGTATATACTACAGTGTGTACAATCATCGTCAACAAAAACAGTATATAATTTTGTATATTCTCGCCAATTAATAAATTCAAAGTTGAGCTACCAGAGCTAAGTCTAATTTGTAGTGCTTTGCTGTTTATAGATTTTGAAAAGGTGTAATATGAAATTAGTTTAGCAATGATACATTTATTTTTCAGTCACAAAAGAGTTAATTTAAACTCAAATTCTGTTTGAAAATTGTGTGTTTCACACAATTTTAATATATATATATATATATCTATATATGTCTGTACATATGGGTATCTATTGATACAGGGTCTGTATTTTACTTTATCTGACAACTATTATTTGTATCTTCCTGCCACTACCCCCTTACATGTGTGGACATCACATGAGTAGGCTACAAAGGTACAGTAAATCAGAAGACTGGAAGCACCAACTAATAGTTGTCACATAAAATAATGACCACATACTTATATGAATTCAATGCCACTGGACTTGATAAAGGAACCACAGGCTTGAATGTACATCTTAATATTATGTGACGATGTAACATTTTGTGGTTACAGCAGTTGTATAATAGCATGCTCACACATCTTGTCAAATGGCCAGTAAACCCTGCAGCTGACATTCCACACAAAGTGAGCAGCACACACTTTTATGTAACAGACAAAAAATTAGGAATTTTTAACATTTCTGAAAGCAATTTCTTCAGGCATAATGAGGGTAAAATATTATATATATATATATACCATTCTGGGAGGGTGGGGAACCTAGAACAAAGGCTTCCAGGGCTTTAAAAAAAAGACTTGTTCCTAGCAAAAAAATGAACATAAAGAAATGAAACAACAATTTAATAGCTCTGCAAGGAGTAGTGTGACATCCACGTTTCACTGCTCAGTTCCCACCTGCTTTACTGAATACACATATAGAGTTGTTTGCACTAGCAGAATATCACAACAATATGAAAATCTCACAACAAGACTTATGGCTGGCTGGCTGGCAGGCAGTTTGCACAGTAGATCACCCTAATTCAAACCTGCTTGATAGTGTTGGACTAACAGGCCACTGCAGTTCCACTACACTGCTTGTTTGTAGCCTTGCAGTCTTGGAGTAGCAGGCCACTGCAGTACCAGTACACTTGCACTCTTGAGATGCACACACACATTGCTTACAAGCACCAAGTCCACGGCTACTGCCTTCCGTTTTTGTAAGCTGCAACTACTGTCTTCATTCTGATTACAGAATGCAGCAAGATGCAGAGCAGCAACTGCTCCCCCCACCCTTACTTTTCTGCCGTTGGTCTGCAACACAGTTCAAGTGAAAATCATTCATATGAAAACTCTGCCTCTATCAAAACTTTTATCAACCTTTATCTTGGTTTGAGTTAGATTTGTGTTTCATAACAGTGCCAACACTATGTACTGTAATTACCAACTGCTGTACTTTCCAGACTGTAAGACACACATTTTGCCCGCAACACACTTTATAAAACTCTCCTGTATGTGTCAGTATGACCTTCAAAGCAACTGAGTTTCCTGCATTTGGCAGAGTGATAGTGGTCAATAACACATGAATCTTTGGGAAGGAGAGAAACAGATTTGTATTGTTCATTACACTAGTTGTTTCACAGCACACAGTGATAATGGGTTCACTGAAAATAAATCCATTTGCAGATGTGTAGTAAAACTTGGATTCTGTACAAATTAAGTGTCAAATCTAATTTGGTAAGCATGCGAAAGGAGATGGTAATACAATACTGAAAGGCATTTTAGCAAACCTCTAACCAAGAAAATACATGAATGGAGAAAGCAAGAGCAGAGTTAATGCAGTTGAGAAGAATCCTTTAAGCATACTACAAAATGGCCTGACCTAGAAGCAGAGGTGAAGAGCTGGATAACAGACAACAGAAAAAAAGATTAAGATGCAGAGAACTAAAATTTTACCTGTTGTTTTGTGGTTGCTCACACTGAGGGAGGAACGCAGACTGAGGGTGTTTGAGAACAGGGTGCTGAGGAGAATATTTGGGCCTAAGAGGGACGAGGTGACAGGGGAGTGTAGAAAACCACATAATGAGGAGCTTAGTGATCTGTAATCCTCACTAAACATTGTTCAGGCGATCATATAGAGAAGAATAAGATGGGCGGGGCATGTAGCATGTATGGGGGAGATGACAGTATACATACAGGGTTTTGGTGGGGAAACCTGTGGGAAAGAGACCACTTGGAAGACCCATGTATATATGAGAGGATAATATTAAGATGGATCTTCAGGAAATGGGATGGGGCATGTACTGGATCGATCTGGCTCAGGACAGGGAAAGGTGGCGGGCACTTGTAAACGCAGCAATGAACTTTCGGGTTCCACAAAATGCAGGGAATTTCTTGACTAGCTGAGAACAGGGTAGCTCCTCAAGGACTCGGCTATGTGGAATGAGTGAGCGAGTGAGTGAGTGAGTGAGTAAGTAAGTAAGTAAGTAAGTGTATATATTTTGTTTGTAATGAACAAGTTACCTTCTTGTGTACTGTAAGAACTTGAGTGCTGAAACTACAATGTGCATACTGTAATCTTCCATGTCATCCACAAGAGACAGAACAGTGCACCATATAAATTCGAATATGTGTAAATCAAAACTTCACAAAATAAGAACTGCCTCTACTATTATTACAAATTTTAGTTCTGTATTCATATTGGAGTTATGGCATGGGGGAGAGGTGGAATATATCAAGTGTGCTGTGGAAAACAAAAAGTTGAGAGACATGGCAAAATATTCAGCTTTAATCTGTTCAGAGAACATTCTGCACCTATATCTGAGACAGTACAAAACCCAGATCTACAAAAAAAAAATTTTCTTGCTTGTTTGATATGTACATTGCCTATGTGACACTATTCAGCCAGCACTTCACACACAAGCGCTGCAGTCTCAACACCTTTACAATCACAGTCAACTATATATCATGATCTGGGCCAGTCCAATCCAGTTTTCATCTTCACAATGCATTTTCCTAACATCCATCCTATTAATATCCCATCAACTCACTGTCCATCAATGAAATGTACGCTTCAGAAGACCATTAACACACAATAGAAATATGATACACTTTTCTAGTTTCCCCACCACAAATAAGCAACACTGTTGTCTCTGTTTCATCATACTGTGTACTATAACCTGAAAGGTTCGTTTTAAATTACCTTGTGAATTGGGTTCTGGCAGGTTTTCCCGTGGCACCAGATGCATGACAGTTGTCTTGCCAAATGGTAAACCAAGAGCTCCCAGTGTTACATTGCTATGTAAAAAGCGACCCTGGTAGATAAGTCGCAAAATCTCTGCCTTTGCTACAGCTTCCTCAGCCCAATCTACAATGAGAAAAATGTATGGTACATTAGCTACACCTAATAACATGAGGTATGTTGCATCAGCTCCAAGAGACAGCATGACAAATGTTACATTAGCTACAAAAGATAATATGATATGCAGCTGTAGTTTCTTAGGTTATTACATAATTTAACATTAATACTTTTCAACTGACAACCCTTGAATGATGCTTGGGTTTACATTCCAGCTACTGCCCAGGAAGGAGGAGTTGTCAATTTAAATTACCCTAAATTGCACTAAACAGGGGCAGGTGCTGAAGTGTCAAAATATAATCTCATTTCCTTATCTGATAGGGAAAGGTAGGCTTATGGTCTTATGGCTGGACCCTCTCCCTGTACACACACACATATCCATCAACTGTGACAGAACATCACAACTGTATGCCACTTCACCACTGTATATCATGATTTTGTGTCAATGATAAAGGGACCACTAATGCAGAATCCTGAAACCTAATATGTATACAAGTGTAACGATTATGTTTCCAGCTGTTTGGATAGAACACCTAATGAAATTACAACATTTACCTTGTATTCTTGGTACCTGCCTCACCAACAGTACACTGTTTCTCCATTACACATTCCAGTTGGTTAATGTATAGAAAATGATTGCTGTTTATTAAAATAATCATACGAAACATGTAGCAAGTACACTGAGTGGGCAACATGCATATGTTTTCCACATTAAAGCAGACAGTACTTACAGTTACCACCATGCTTTTACACGGTGAAGGCAAAGTGCAAGTATTTCAGTAGAGTTTCTTGGGTTCCTATAATCCCATAATGTAATTAGATTAAAGTATCTGAACTTCTGCTCATCTTTATAATACACCCCAATGTTTATTTTTTAAATCACATGAATTCCAATTTCAGTGGATAATTAAATAGCCTGACTAATTTCATTACTTTGGCGCTATTTATTTTAATACCAACCCATCTGCAAAACAGGCACTTTCACTAGTTTTACTGTATCTTCAAACAGCTGCTAATGCAAGATCTTGCAATTTTGTTATACTTTCAAAACAATAAAGATATTGTACCATTACAGTACAGTTTCAGCGCTCACGATTTTGACCCTTCATGATCACCCATTTTAATACCACTGCTTCAACCTTTGATGTGTGGCACTGACAAATTGTGACAAGATCACATGGCTGGTGAGTCAGCTTCCTTCACTCCTGCTATTGCACATATCACTTGTAGCTCAGTCACTCTCTTTCATTATGTGAGGTTCACTGCTTTCATGCTTCATGTAATAAGACTTTCCTTCAACTGCTTCATATAAAGAATGTCTCAAAAAATTTATACACATTTTCAATGTGAAACGAAAATGTACTGTACTTTAAGTAGTGTGACTTACGCTCAAAATTTGTGCTAACTGCATGAACACCAGTGCCACCTTAGAGTTGCAAGTATGTAAAACAAAATGATGGTGGATCACTGGACATTCAAGCAGCACAAGACAGTTCTGAAGTGGCAATGGAAACTTGGAAATGTGTGTGAAATTCAAAATGAAAGACAGCATGAACTAGCAGCAGAGCTCCAACACAAGAACCAACTGGACGCATTCATGACATACGAGATCGAAGGTATGGTGTCCCCCATGCTCACCTGACTTAATACTCTGCTGCCTCACCTCATGAATACCTCCACTCAGTAGTGGATAAGATACATGATGGGTCACAACTGGCATAATGCACACTGCAGTGTTTATGTTTGCTGTAGTGGTATGAAGAGTCTGATATTATGAAAAGCTTATACATTGTATTGCCATTCAACTTACAGTGAATTTTATGACAATTAAAATGTGGACAGACTGTATTAGAAATGAAAAATAATTTGGCAATTTATTCTATATGTTTGTGTAACACTTACTTAGACTTAATAACTACATAACGAAATCAGTTTCTTTTCCGATATTTTGCTCACAGTAACAACTAAATGTATTGTATACTTCGATCATTACGTACATAGAGAAGCAGATTCCTAGCACACAGCTATGATGTCAACAACCTATAAGCAGTGATACAGGGGGTTTAGAAAGAAAGCTGAAACATATACATACTAAATTCAGTGATGAGTTATACTTCATGGATCTAAAAATGTAAGTCATTAGGTGACACACCATAATGGAACTTAAATTTATTTAGTATACATTTAATTCTATACCAAATGTGGTCTTCTAAAACTTATTACAATCTAAGCTGCATTTATAAGCCAGTCCAGCCACTCTTATTCCCCACACACCTACACATCACTGAGCAGATTCTTTTCTTTGATCTACAGGGCACATGAGCTACAAAATTTATGAAAGGAGTTAAATATTCTTTTGTGTTAACTAAATGTAATCATTTTATTATTCCATTATTGCGACTAATTATTTTATCAATGGCTATTCTATGTATGATACGTGAAAGAGAGGCCTCTACCTGATAGTTCCTTTTATGCAATTGTAAATCAAATACCTGTTGATGACCAGAAAACAGGCAGAAACCTGGTTAGTAAATAAAACAGAATTGCAGCTATTTCTTGAAGTTGTGTTAATTGGAAGATATAATTAATCTGGTTCAATCCCTCTCAACTTCCACTTGTTGGGGTATCTGAAGGATGCAGTGTATTCTGCAAAGTCAGCAATGCTGAAGAATTAAGGGAACAAATTGACAGGATGTGTGCACCCATCCCAGTACACACCGTGGCAGACATTCACCACTCATTTGCCAATTTCAGGGGCACCAATGGCAAACATTTCAAACACTTGTTCTGATTACACATGTCATAAACTCTTCTCTCTGTGTATACTAAATATCGACCTCAAATACATTATGTATGGATATTTTTTGTACATTAGGCCTGTAAACATATTTTAGACTTCCTGTACTTAAGCTTTGAACAAGTGTTTTTATTTTTTGTGTTTATTATGATTTTTGTGTTCATTATTTATTAAAAATGGTGATGACTGTGATGAATTTAAAGGCCCCAGTTAATCAAAAACACCAAGACCCTACTGTAGTGAATTGTACAAACGGTGATAGATCATAAATGCAACTGTATTCCTGTATGAAACTTTTGTTTTGTACAGGGCTTTCAAATTATAGCATTGCAAATGTGTTGCTTGTCAGAGCAAGCTGGTTTTTAGTGCTGACACTAAACTTCACACACTGTAGTATAATGAGAACAAACTTGCATTCCTCATAAACACACTGCAAGAGATTCAAGCATTCTGGTATGGGACCGAATGTCACTGGGTGCCTAGTTCCATATGTTTCTGAGGATCAATCTGCCTCCATCTTTAGGGTCAAGCAGTCCAATCTGAAATGTCAGGAACTCCTCACCCATTGACACAGCATCATACACCCAGAAGACTTGCATGGTCAGCAACAACCTGTGAAAACCTCAAATCTCGCAAACTGCCCACTGTGCTGACAACTGCTTCCCTGCATAGTCACCCTCCAAAGCCCACATGTCTACTGCTACAATCCAGCTGCACAGAAGTGTTTCCAGGCATGGGCATGACACAACAGGTAATGGTTCTGTTGATCATATTCATATCCTGGCCTCATTGGCTGCAAGATCTCAGGTTCACACAGTGGTGCTGCTGAGGATTCAAGATGTCTGCAATGTGATGCCATGACACTAGGTGAACAGTTCCTGACATTTCAAAGGTGCATAGTATCTGCATGTTTGGGATCGAAGACTGCTCAGCGCTGCTGACGAAAGCACTACAATCCTTTGAAATATCAGAACATCACACCCAGCAATACAGTGTCACATCCAAGCAGTCTAAGACATTCACACTGGCTGCTTCAGTGACCAAACACATAGAAACTGCAAGAGGCAGCTGAATCTTTGACTACAGGAAGGTACTACAGCACCTGGCAGAACATCTGCACATGAACAGTAACTATTACATGACACAACGGATGTATATTTTGGTCACAGATATATGTGATGCTCCAATTCTGACATTGTAAACAAGCTCTAAATGTCCCCTGAAACCTACATGGCTGTAAGAAATTTCTCCTTGAGTGAAGCAGAGTTATCAATGAATTTCAGAATAGGACAATCCCTTGGCAATGGCAGAACTTTATCCTGTAACACATACGCCTGCTACAGTTTCTATCACCAAGCAAGTTGGTGTAAGCTATAATGCTTGTAACTTGTAATCAGGCGGTGGCCAGTCTGAGTCTCTGCCAGAACACCAGATATTCTTACTGAGGTGTTTCACACTTGCACATCCATACAGCAGGATTACTTCCCTGAAGTCCCCAATGTCATGTAAACAAGACTCAATTAATGCCACAACAGTCAAGGCTGCGAAATGTATGCTTCTGTTTCAGCTTATGTAGTAGCAAATATAATCACATGACTGATGTAGAGGGAGAGTAAGGTCAGGTTACACTGTTATGAATGTGAGATCTTGTCTCTCACACTGTTGCTAAAAGAGAACTACTGCTGCTCTTTTTGTCATGTGTAATCTGTATGTGTTTGGGCAGTTGATATGACTTACGCTGATGGTCGTGATGCAAAATAATGGGGTACTTTTATAGAGGCTATCCCACTACACCTTACTTTAGGCCATGACAGCTTCTTTCCACATGCTTCCAAAATCATTCTTCACAGATCATGTTATTAACCAAAACTATATAGTGTAATCCATGAACAAAGTCACTGAAACAGGCCTGCACCACAAACATGTACATTTTCATCTAAAACAGCATTAATAATAACATCCACCACTATAATATGGCAGACGCATAAAGCACGAAATGTGCAAGTCCCACGAGGCACAAAAGTACAAAATATCAATCCTGGAGTGTGTACCTTCTGGCCAATTGTCAAATACTGTCTGTGCAATATCCCCTGCTGAATCACTGGGGCTAAACAGGAACTCTTTTGTCTTCCCACTGACCAGGATCAACCGCAGGTTGATCTAAGAATAAAGAAAGAAACATTCATTTAAACATGACATTCATAAGGATATAACATAATACAACATTCTCTGACAACAAAAACTGAAAAATACAGTTGTGAGGTTTGCAGGCAACTAATGTAGGTGTCCAGTTGCATTCACACATAGTACAAATCCTACACGTTTCTTTTTTAGGACTGATATTTTGGACACCATCCACCATCCCAGTTTTTTTTCTTTTCTTTTTAACACCACTATATATTTCAGAAACTGGTTTTGTATTTCCTTCTTTAGGTAAAAGAAACAGCACGGAATCATAACACCGAGCTCAGATTTGACACTAACTGTCAAGGCACCTAACGGAGAAGGCTCCTTGCTTTACACTGTCACCTGAAAATGGGGACAAAACCAGTTTATAAAATACTGTGGTTTGAACAAAGTGGGGTGACAGACAAAGTCCAAAAATCAGCCAAAGAAAACTGAGGATTCAGGTCTTCTGGGTTGTGATGCTGAGTCACTGGGTCAGTTTCCCAAAATTTTTAAAGACCCTTTAAGTTGAAATCAGTGCATTCCTTCAAATATCGAGAACCACCAACCCAGCAACGCATCACATCCTAGAAGACCTGAATCTTCAACAACACAACTGTGGAAACCTCAAATACCAGAAACAGACTGTTCTACACTATTGTTAGTAACCACGAAAACAGCACCTACACCCTGAAGGTGGAAGCAGCAAGTTCCTCCAGATCAACAAAACTGTGTGACATCACATATTCTCTCATTTATTTGCTGTTAGCAGATGTGTGTTTCAATAGATGAGCGGCACTGCAGCCCTAGCATCCAATGGGAAGTTAAGCTAGTTTAAAAAAAGAAGTGATCATGGCTTAATTTGATAAAGCAATCAAGTCATCTGCCTAAGGGAACCGAGGGAATTCACAAAAAACCTCGGTCAGGATACTGCTGAAACTAAAGTCATGAAATTCAAAGTGAGCACATTAGGGCAGAATTAATTGTTTACAGTAAAGTACTGTACATACAACAATTTTACTTAGAATGTAGTTGATAGTGTACAAACAACCATGACTTAAAATGTGCCATGAAGGTTTAAAGGTGTGTGTGTGTGTGTGTGTGCGCGCGCGCGTGCGCGCGCGCGTGTGTGTGTGTGTGGAACAATTCGATGTAAATTTGAAATGTACGTGAAATTATAAAACACTAGTCTGCTGGTGCCCGGCGACCTGGGCACGCTAAGCAC
>JGI20166J26741_11829140_pt1 | contig 10011 bp, 8 predicted proteins | sample TergutCu122P5_FD_26741 | JGI IMG/M metagenome (IMG submission 26741) | reverse complement strand
TAGCATTATCCCCATAAACTTGCACTAACATCAACTAACAACAAGAAATTTAATGTTCGTTCATTGCTCTAATTCAAGCTCCGACATTCTCACGGTGGCATACCAAAACACACGCAGACAGTAATAGATGCCACTCAGAAAGAGACTGCCATAGATCAACAACAACAACAACACGGGTGTGAAACGCTGATATGTCATCATCAATCCATACTAAGGCTTTTGTCCAGTGCTGCCATGCCAAGCACACGGTGGCGAGTTTGTGAACTTTATTGTCTGACCACGTACTCGACGATACATGTTTGCTTGTCCTACTCCCCATAATTTGCATGACAGATTTGATGTGTGGTTGGAAGAACTTAGAAGCCTGCTGTCTTGTAAATGTTTCCATCTGTATACAGGGCTGGTAGATGCTGTAAATTACTATGATAATTATTCATGTTAGAGAGTAAAATGTATTGTATAGTTTACAATGACATAGGGTCCTACTAGTGATTATTGTTGGACTTAACCTAAAATAAGGTTATGGTCTGGGATGTGATGCTGTGTGTTTAGTGGGTCTGTATATACCAAATTTCATGGCCTCGCATCCCAGAAGATTTTTTTTATCTTAATATTCACCATTGAGCTCCTCAGATGTCATTACCTCAACATACTTCAACTGTTTTTACATCTTTTCAATGTATAGGAGATTATAAATGCAAATGTTGTAGACAGGTTTTTAATTTATCTAAGTGGCAAATTCCAAATACATAATTCCTTTCGTTGGTGTATGAGTTTTAAGTACCAAATATAAAGCCAAAACATTTGTCTGGAAAGTTGCACACATTGTTTCATGATATTGAATGTCAGACTTAAATTGTGGCTGCTGAATTTATTTGAGGTTAATACTGCTCTTGATTTTACAGGGGTGGTCAGATTCCTGGTGGTGCAGGAGGTGTGTCAGCTCACAGTTTGCGCAGTGATGTTGAAGATCTTGAAGCCAAAGAAAATGTGTTGGATCAGCTGATTACATATGCTGGTGGGGTGGAATACCATACAGTCTGAAGTATAATCACCTCATTCTTGTCTTTTGACAGTATCACAAGATTACACCCTTGTTGTTTTGTGTTACTGCTAGTTTACAAAGTCACACATTGACTTTTGTGAATGTTATTGTCTCCTGAGATGTTACACTGTGTGGTTCAGCGTACAAGTACCAACATTTTGGTTGATACTGCTGCCTCCGTATTTGTGGTGCAGATGTGGGATGCCTGCCTAGTACCTACATTTCATTTCGTATCTTGATAGTTTGAAAATAAGTATACTTGGAGGCTACTTGAATGTTCTTTTGTACTGAATGTTATGAATGCTTTTTTTGATCATAGTTGTCCCAAACTGTCCCTTTGATTTGTCTTGACTAGGAAACCTGCTTCTCTGACATGTTTTTCTGGTTTTCCTCAGTTCCTTCCAGCAGGTTCCTGGATAGTGCCTTGATTAGGCCACGGCCACTTATTTCCAAAATTCTTTTGTGTCATCCATCTATTTTTGTATTATTTAACACAATATGCTCATATACTGACAGCCTCATTCAATTACAGGCCACATTATTACTCTCTATTTTGTACATATACAGGCCTGATTTTCAAAGAGTGGTGAGAAGGTACAGTGCTGCTGGTGGAAATGATATGCACCAGTTCCACTTGCATGTAACCTAGTGTTACAGGAAAAGAGAAGCTTGTGTACGTAATGTTTTAGGTTTTGGCCAGTGGAATTCTCAAGCAGAAGATTAGGAGGAAGTTACTTGTGCAGTACTAATGGACTGACTGGGTGAAACAAGTGCCCACCTCATGTACTGAGTAGGCCCATTTGCCAAGTATTCTTCCCTTGTCAATTCTAAAACATGACATATGTAAGATTTGTCAGGGGCAAAGAGCAATGCATTCCCCATAAATTGTCTTCACGGGGGCAGTTCTGATTCTAAGCGTAACCACTAATATCAAAGCCCATGATTAGATTTGATTCCTGTCCAGTTCCAACTACCTTGCAACCCAGTCCTTGTATCATGTCCTTGATATGAATTTATCTTAAGTACACTGCTGAGCTATACAAACCATGAAGTTCTTTCATATATTATACTGTATTTACTCAAATGCAAGATAAGGTTTTTCCTCTTAAATTTGATACTGAGATTAGTGTGGTCATATTAAATTCATTTCTGAAGCGCTGAACCATACCATGCTAAACTTGATCACTCTGAACCACACCATGTGGAGCCAGACCATGGCCTGCATCACCAGATCATGAGAAGTCTGCACTCTTCTGAGATACTACACAGTGCATAGTGTTAATTCCGCATCAGTGTTCTGGGACAACCTATCAGTCCCAGCTTCAAGGGTCAAGAAATTCAAAAGAGAGAACACAGCATGAAGAAAGGCACCTGACATAATCTTCTTGTATGGGACTTTATCCATCATCTATTTTCTTAAAGACACACGGTGTTTCAGAAACCGGCTCTTGTTTCTGTTTTCAGGCAAGGAATCTTCTAACCTGGTGGAGCCCTTAGATTGAGTTATTCTCAATCACTGGGTACCACAGAAACAGTAAATTGTTTAGGTGTGTACCCAAAAACAGATCAAGTCCTAAGGCAGTAGCAGGAAAATAGTTACTGAAAAATTAAAAATTGCCTGCAAGACTCAAAAATAAAACCTAGACCAGGTTACAAATTAAAAACCGTAAAAAGAACAAAAAACTCAGACTGAACAGACCACATACATGACACAAAAATCCATAACGCATGTCTTTAAATTCTTAACACCACTAATACCATCTTTGGGGAAAACTGTGAATCTTCATGGGTTCAGGTAATTTTATAAACCAAGAAATATGAATGTTTTATTTAGTCTATGTGGATAATAATGGCATGGCAGCGCATCTCATCAGAAATGATTGTTAAAAGGTTTTAAGATGTGCTGTATATCCACCATAGCAGTTGAGACTGATGGTATGTTTTGGAATGGCAAGTGAAGAGGATGGGAGTGTTAGGAATGAGAGTTAGGAAGATGAAGGCATTGACTGTGAAGATGGAGACAGTAACACTGATTGAAAAAGTTTGGTAGAATGTGACATACTTTGTGTATTAAGTGTATGAAATTAATAGTAAAATATTTTTTCTTAGGACTCATTTTATTTTTGGTAGTTTTCTTAGTTTTGGATAAACAAATTTTCCCTTGGCAGACGTGTTTTCTGGGGGGGTTGTCTCGCATTTGGGTAAATATGGTATCTTAATTTACTTCTTTTTTGTATCTGTATGTCATGTAGCACTTTGTTTTGAGTCACCTTTAATTGTAGTTTTTCCTTAAAGTAAGCTAGTGTGTCATATTTCAAAATTACAGTGAAGCCATTATCCATCATTTTTGGAGGGATTTTGGGAAGTAAGTGATAGACATGAGGAAGCATTAAAAGGGGTCAGAAACATGAGAAAACTACAAAAGGTTCTTTAATGCCTGTGTGAAAATCATATTTAGATGCTCAGTTCAAAGTAAAAGTAATACCTTATATTGACACAGTCTGTTTGTTCATGACCTTGAATCAGCACTAAACTGTTGGCAAATTTGCACAAAATTTGGTATAGGATTTCATGAAAAAAGTTATTGCTCAGGCTTGAGTTTGGTGAAAATCAGTGCAGTGAAAAGCATAGTTTACTGTGGAAATCAGCAAAAATTTTTCTATGTTATCGGCATTTTTTATTTGCTTGGAAGACAATACAGAATGCATGTCCAAAAAAATTGAGTGATTGTGGTTTGTGAAAATTAGAGCATTAAAATCCACACTTCATTTACAGGTGTAAATAAATTGAACATTTGTACTTTTCACATCTGTTGTCCAGTTTGATTGAAATTTGGTATGAGAGATATGAACATAATGCTGTTGCACGTTTGTGAGTTTCATGGAAGTGGGTGCAGGGAAGGCCATACTTTTCTTGTGGGTGCAAATGAAATAACATCTACATGCATACCAATATTTTTCTTAGCATCTTCCCTTCATCCCTCCTGTTCTACCGCAGTTGTTCACTTGACAGATGGCATGGCAACAATTTGTACATGCCGTTGTGACCAAAAAAATAATTATTAGAATGGGAGGTTACATACAGGCAATTTTTTTGAACGTGAAAGATTGAACGATTTACTCGTGGGAACAGTGGATAGAGGTTTCACTGTACAAAGTTTTAGGGTTATATATCTGCAGTGATGACTTCATTGTTTACCTAGGGTGTGTTCCTTATTGCTGTCATGTTAAATCCCAGCAGGTGCACACTTTCTGTGTGATGAGACTGCTGTTCTGGGCATGACAGTAAAAGAAAGACCCTTTGTTTACTATATAAAGCAGAATATGATGTTACTTGTATTGAAACTTGTCATATCATTGTGATAGAGTGTAACCTGCGGCAGTTGAGTGAAGACAAACGGTATGCCTACATAACGTACCAGGACTTGCGCGGCATCCCTGAGTATAAGCATCAGACTATCATGGCCATAAAGGCACCACCAGAGGCCAAGTTACAAGTGCCTCATCCCAGTCAAGTTAGTGTAAGTTCAATTTCACAATATATAAGCAGTGTACAACATGTTAGGTTAATAGTAAGGCTCCGTATGGTGGCAAATATCGTATTTCACCCTAACACATACTAATAATGATGGTTATTATTTCGTATAAAAATGGACTAATGCACCCTTATGTTATTAACACCCCTTTATTAACACTTTATTACACCAACATGTTCGGCCGTAAAGCGCTATCATCATGGAGTACAACTGATACGTTTTCACGGCCAGATCAACAAAATATGTGCCAGTAAATTTTTTTGATCTGGCTGTGAAAATGTATTCCTTGTACTCCCTGAAGATGTCCCTTTGAGGTCTGAAACATGTCAGAGTAACAGTGCTAATAAAGGGGTGTTAATAAAGTAAGGGTGCATTAGTCAGCTTTATACGAAATAGTGATATCAGCGCACGGAAATTAACAAGATTATAAATGGTGGTCATTTTGGCCCGTATGTAAGGTGACTGTTTGGTTTTGCTGTATTCTTAATTAGGTATGTATTTTATTTATTATTTGTGTGTTATTTCATTTTTCCTTCCTACAGTAACATAAGATCTATTTCTCCATATGGAAGTCTTGAATTTTCATACCCTGAATGTAAGGTTATGTGCTTTCACATCGGAATATTTTAAGGAAGACTAATTATTCCCATTGGTCCTGCAGCTGAGACGTAAATTTTTTTGTGATGTCATAACTACATAAATTCACTGGGCCCACAAATCTATTCTCAGATACCACACCAATATTGGCCTTTTTTAACTCCAGTTATTGTGGATTTATAATAAACATTGTGTGTAGCTCATGAAACCTTCTAACACATTGAAATTTTTCTTCTCATTGGTGTGGTCATTCATTGTATTGAAGTAACTCTACAAAATTATGTTTCTTGCATTCAGCATAAAGAGAATGTTATATGACACTGCTGTCTAGCAGAAAGAATATGTGCTGCAACCACGTAGTATGCGTAGTAAGTCTACCTACTATGCATTTCCTAACTCAGTCTCATTCCGAACAGTACACCACACACACACACTGATATGGACTGAATAAAATATGCAGCCACACCACCAGACCAACCACAGTGATGTATTTTAACTGATTATTTTAATAACTGTAACTTTAGCAAGCTCAAATAATACACTCCCTGATGATGGTGATTGAACCGAAACATGCAGGAGCTGTTTTAATGTAAATTTTAATATTATTTTAAAGCAACTCTATTGTGCATCAGTTGGTAAATAAAAAACTTTGACACACACTGTTGTTTATTGGAGCCAGAGGGAAAGTAATGACAAAACATTTAAGTTATGTAAAGATATGTTTTAATTGACCTATTCATTGGTTTATTTAACAGGACTCAGCCATGCATTTGGGGAGCAGTTTATTAAACTTTTGCATTCATTGCCATTTTTCTGGAGAGTTGAAAGTAGAAATGACTTTAATAAAGAATTAAAAATAATAGCTAATTACCCTGGTAAAAAATGTTAAATAGTTGATTCAAGTGCTGGAAATAAATGTATCAATAAAAATGTGAACTTTTGTATGAATGAAATAAACAAGATATTATTATAAAAGTGGTGCAGGTGTACAACACATACATGAACCAAATTTGTCAGGTCAATTGAAACAAGGTCTTTTTCACCTAGCTTATTGAACACACTGACTTGTTTTCAATTAACTGAAGTATGTACAGATATATAAAGAAAAAAGTCTACTAGTGCTTGGGCACTTACAGACTGCAGACTTATCTCCAGACTTAGGTTTGAGCAGACTTACCTGAGGTAAGTCTTAATGTTACTGTTTTCCGTACCATTGTGTTAAGGATAAGCTTGTTAGGAACCGTCAAACACAACAAATCGATGTACTCTACCGTACGCTACTTGCGTAAGTCTCCCCAACTAGTGAATTTCTTGGGCTGTACTAAAATTCTAAGAAGCAACTGGACATTATGTTATCATTTATTGCATTTTACTTACTTTTTTAACGTAGTAATCATTTTAACAATAATAATTTGTAAAACTCAATGGGATCCCACTGCAGTCAGATATACTTTGCTATACGATCTAGATCTTGGGACCTGATGATGGTCTAGGTAGACCGAAACATGTCATCCTGACGAACTTTACAGAGGACACCCTGTAATTTGTGACCTATTTTATTTATTTGTTGTGTTTGACGGTTCCTAACAAGCTTGAGGTAAGTCTGCTCATGCATGGACACCATAAGGAAACACTAACATAACTGTGTCACAAACAAAGCTGTTACATCAGTCTGCTTGAGGTTAGAGACTGGTTATCATAACTGATAGTAGAAACACTGAGCTTTTGATCTGGGACAAGTTTGTAATGACACTGCAGTTGAGGTTTTAAAGATGAGAGAATACTAGTACCAGCATCAGCTTCTTCATTGAGTGAAATGGATAACTAGTGCAGGCACCAGCCTGAAGATGTTCAGTATAACATGAAAACGTGTATCGCATTAGTCCACCATTCTCCACTTACACTTTAGGAAGTGGTATGATGAGAGTTACTGACGGAACAGCTTGATTTATGTTGCTTGCATACAATTTCACTGCATCTTTGCCTATATTCTTTCTGCCACCTCTGTTTCTTCTAGTTTCACACTTCAGCATCTATGTTCACATTTTTTAATCTTCATCACCACAAATGTACTTATAAGGGGGTGCAGAGTACTAATACCATCTGTCTTCATTACTGCATATGACTTAAATGTGTGGCTGTGTGTGTTTTTACAAACACTACAGATAGTTTTCCACTGTGTGTTCAGCATTTGTCAGTATCTAGATTGAGTCATGGGGATCACAAACATACTTAGTTCTTTGTGTAAAGTGTCTGTTTTTTGTCCAGTTTTTAACCAAATTTGGAATGTGTTGACATATTTTAGAAAAAGACCCAAATATGAAATTTCATGAAAATCTAGTGAGAGTCACTTTCATATATGTGGGTGGACAGACTTGATGTAGATAATTGTCACTTTTTGCGATTGTTTTGTGAATCTGAGGAAGAAGACTGAAAGATCGAAGAAAAGATGGGTGCAGAAGGTAGCGTGTGTTAACCATATACCTTTCCTTATGCCAGATATTTTTCAGACCCTGCACATCACTGTCAAGTACTATGCCAGCCTTTACTTGAATGATGTATTAATTCCAGGGTTTGTATTTAGACGAAGAACGTGGTTGACATATGCTGCTATGTCTTACTTACTTGTTACAAGTGTAACAGATTTGTTTGTCACTTCAAATATTAGTGTTTTACTTTGGAAATAATGTATTTGAATTTTTGTCATAGGGCCTTCAGATGTATATGAAGAGTGAAAATGGTGAAATAGAAGTATTTCTTTGCCCAGAAGAATCAACAGTACAGAATGGTAGTAGTGAAGATCATTCAGGAACTGTAAATGACCCTATGCCTTCATGTTTTGCGGTTGATTATGGTCAACAAAAAACAGTACCTGTTCCTAGTACAGTGGGATCAGTAGCAGATTACAGTAATGTGGAAATAACTGCATCTGCTGTTACTGATTCAAGCAGTCACGTGGATCTGAAACATATACAGATCTCACCAGATTTTATGATTAAAAATGAACCGGTGAGCGAAGATGTAGAATGTGTGTCTGGACTTTCTAGGATACATAATGTTCTGATATCAGAACCAGATGACTTTGAGCCAATGGGTGGTGGAAGGTTTCAGCTTCAGACTGAAGATCAGCACAACAGTCATATTTCAGGTGAGAGCTTCTACATTTTTTGCTAGGTGAGTGTGGTATGACAAGTTCCTTAGTATGTCAAACATCCTTCTTGCATTTTAAAACCATTCACTAGTCTTATGTGTTTCAGTTAAAAAATTCATATATCCTCATCACTGCCCAAGTTGTCCCAATTGAAATGTGTTTGGCAGTTTGTTATCCCTTTGATGCTGGCCTTGATGCAATATATGGACACTTAATTCTTCATGGGCCATTGGCCTGTTTGCACTGTATGATCATACATACATGCAAGTGTGCTGTAAATTTAAATCCCCTGCATCCTGGGCAGTAATTGGAATTTAAACCCCAGTGTTTTTAAGGATTGATTTTGTTACTGGTTGTACTAATGAGGGCAACATAGGTTAATTGCTGTGGGTAACATACATTTTATTGTTGAAGTGCATGTGTCTTGTGGATGGTTACAAAGTATAGAAAGGTTGTTGGACTTTCCAGTAAACTCCTTAAGAGCTACTTGCAAAGGGAACATGTTTGGCATGGCATTGGTAGAACAGGATTTAGTTTAGTTTAGTTTATTGTATGTCCTTTTTTTGTTACATTTATAACATTTGGACCCGTCATCTGCATAATACAAATATAAGCACTTATTTAACTTATGTCTATCACAAATCACTTAACAGTTCATTATTTAAAAAAGGAATCTCTTAATCCCTCTACCATTTTTTCTCTACATCCATTTGTATATCACACTTTAGTTTATTCTGTTACTAATCAAAATATTCTTCAAGTGTATACAATGGTTTGTTCCATAAGAATTTTTTTACTTCTATACTAAACTGGTTAAAATCATCTAGTTGTTTAAGTTCTGTAGACAGATGATTAAACAATTTAATCCCCATATTAATCACACTTTTTTGAAACAAGGATGTTCTGCACGGTTGAATGTGTAGGTCATTTTTCCTTCTAGTATTGTGTTCATGTATCACAGAGTTTTCTCTTCTACTTCCTCTGTATTTCTTTATATAACACAACACTTCTAACACATACAATGATATCACTGTAAGGATTCTTAGTTCCTTAAATTTCTGTCTACATGATTCACACTTTTTCAGGCCTACCATCATTCTTCTTACCTTTTTTTGTAGCCTAAGTATTTTTACGCTTTCTTTTGACCCTCCCCACACTACTATACCATATCTCATCTTTGATTGAAAATGAATAAAATAAATATTATAATATAACCTGGATTTCTGCCCTTGTGAAAAGTACAGTGACCCACCATATTGTTTGTTTATTTTATGTCCATTTTATATGATGTTTCACTGCAAGATCTTTGTGTCCTGAGAATTGCATAGTCTGTAGTAACAAAATGTTTGCAACTTTACTATTAACTAATTGCTTTTCCCACAAACATTATACATCAGGTGGAACATTTATCAAGTTACAGTTTTGTTTAACACTTATCAAGGAATTATTTATTGGAGTGCATGTACATGAGTTTCTAGACACCTGCTTTTGGTGATCTGATGTTTAAGTAAACTTACATCTGTTATTTGCCCGTGAGATACCGTATATTCTCGAATATAATGCGCACCCTTTTTACAGTTTTGGAGGGCCAAAAAGTCGGATGCCTATTAGATTCGCGGTCGAGAGCTGGATTTTGGAAAAATGATACAGCCGCTGTACATGCCGTAAGAACAATACAATACA
>JGI20166J26741_11829029_pt1 | contig 10012 bp, 5 predicted proteins | sample TergutCu122P5_FD_26741 | JGI IMG/M metagenome (IMG submission 26741) | reverse complement strand
CACACTTGCCACTTAATAATGTGTGTAGTACCGCCATGCTAACATCCCTTTTTATACCTGTAAAATTGAAAGTCCCGGTTTGACTTGAACACCCCTCGTAATATCCCATCACTGAAATATACTATCTTGAAGTGACAGATACAGGTTCTTTCTAGTGGACCCACTAGATCAGGATCCCTCACCCCTATTTCCACCTAAAGACATAAACAGAACCAGTTCTCAAAATTTTGTGGTGTAATAAACCAATGACAAGGCACAACGTCCAAATTATAACAAAGAATTTGTATGTTACATATGAGTACTCCAACCCGCAGTATATTTTTACGTTCCACTCTTAATGTAAAATAGTTAGCCGTATACAGTATCATACCTGAATAAGCTGGATTAAGTTCACTTTCTTTTTACTTTCAGGATTTTGGTCAGAAAGAATAAGACCAAGTGCTGACGCTTCAGGAACGGTACGGAAAGCTCTGAGGAAGTTGCTGGACTGACAGGGAAATCCTTGTGATGTATCCAACATGTGGAAGAGATATCCAAGCTCACAAGCCAGGCAGAACTCTTTCTGGCACAGATGTGACAGTAGAATGCTCCGGACAGGGTTCATGTAGTACAGCACCTGACAAAACACCACAGTCCTCAAAGTTGTGACTTGGTGATGCAAAATCATTTCAAGAATTATACTTCCAATTATTTAATGATTCAATGCAACAGGATGCTAGTTCATAGTTGCTCCAGGAATTCTGTAACTTTTATTGAACTTGCAGATCCATTCATCATCAGGTTTGCAACACAGAGCATACCAAGACCCCAACACTGTGCTACAAAAATACTGTCCATACCAACACCTCTACCATGCATAATAAATTGCTGATGGCTGCAGTCCCGTGCAAGTTCCTTCAATCAATCAATCAATCATTACACCAACCAACCAAATGGCCACTCACCTATGCCTAGGTCTACCATGTTGTAACTTCCTTTCACAGACTCAAAAGAACAAGACCATAAGAAATCATAAGTTTGTCAACTAAAATTTTGTATGCAATGCAGTAAGGACTGTTCATTTGGCTACATAGAGATTGTAAAATGATTTGCAAATTAAGATAATGGCAACAATGGAAACATAATAACCAAAGTACACACACCAAAACTTAATGGACAACAATACAGTGATAACAGTCCAGTCACAAGAATAAAGAGGATGCTCTCATCGTGTCATGAATGAAGTAACTTCACCCTAAAACAGGCCATGAAGGCCCAGAGGGGGAGTAGAGGTACAGCTCTACTCTTTCCTTAACCTCAGTGCTAGATGGGGGTGGGTGGTCAACGTCACGTCCCGGCCGTTTTACCTCCAGGAAAGACCTGATACCCATTGTATAGGAGGCTGGGTGGGCCCCAGGGCCAGTCTGGATGGGTGCGGAAAATCTCGCCCCCACTGGGATTTGATCCCCGGACCGTCCAGTCCGTAGCAAGTCGCTATCATGAAGGAAGTAACTACTGTAAATATGAAGCAAACCATGCTGTTGTTAGCAAATTACGTCTAATTTCTTAATGATGTTATTAAACAATATTTGATTCATTACTTAAAACATAAAATATGGCTGATAATGATTAAATTTAGCATTTAATTTCACATGTAAGGGTTTTAATCCAGCGAACAGTGTGTTTATATGGAGATTCCTTGACAGTAGCTGAGATATCCACCTGCATGTTGGTCTTTGGATCAAAACATGAATCAGAGAAATTAAGTTGGTCAGAAATGTGTTGTTAAATGATAAAACTGTATTCTTTATTCATGTTTCATGTAGTGACATTTTGACATTTTCAGGTCTTAGCATCAAATGATACCATTAGTAATGAACAGTGAAATGTGAAAGGAAGTGATCATGACCCATTTTAAGGTAATAGCCTCTTATTTGCCTGACCAGACTGAAGAGAGAGAGAGAGAGAAAAAATAATAATAAAATCACAATAGCCAGTCTTGGGGTCGACACTTGAACCTGGGTCATTTCAAATATTCAAATACAGTGGAGTACTAACACTAGACCTTGACCTTCTGTCTAAAGTTCCATTAATAAAGATGATTCATAAGAATCAGCCAAACAGGCAAACTCCCATGGGCACAGAGTGAAAGCAAAAAACACTCAAACTGTAAGCCTCCCAAGTGTCGGGGGCACTTCATGCTTACCTGAAGCATTGCATTGCAGTAAGAGTTGGGAAGAGTTGCTTCAAGACCAGGGAATTTAGTCTTGTTGTACTGTTCAAAATCAAAGTCTTCCATGCCCATCTTTGAATACTTGACATCAATTTTACGGTAACGCTTCGGAATCGCAATGAAATTTGCCTCTTCCCCTGATTTACCTGTCCGGGAATCATTAGTGAACAGTTTTGTCTGCCTATGGCCCCCACCACGTTTCTCCAGCTTATATGCCACCTGTAAGAATAAAAAAGTTATCAATAAAATATAGGTATGGCATACTACAAATGACACAAAACAGTGTTTCCCAATAACAATCTCAGAGATATGGAAAAACCAAAGAATTCATCCTCACATGGGTGTATTCATAGCACATGGGCATCAGATGGTACACATCACATCTCCTTGTAGTCTCCATTGACATTTATACATTTGACTCATCATGGCATCAAGCCTTTGTATTCTGCCACAGAATACAATGATAAGTGTATGTAGCAAGGAGGTGAAAGCTTGCTTCACACCCGTCTCTTTTGCAATTAACTTGCCAGCCAGGTGCTTCTTAAGTGATCCAAAAAGATGGAAATCACTGGACCCTGTACTGCCAGCTGAAATTGTGAGAGGTTACAGTGCTATGGCTGGGAGGTTATATACCACGCTCACAACAGTCCTGATTTTACTACCAGTGATTTCTATCGCTATGGACAAAGCCTGTAACAAGCACCTGTCTGGCAAGTGATTTGCAACAGACATTGACATGAAGAACGCTGTCACCTCTTGGCTACAGAAACTCGACACCAATTTCTTCTGAAGCGTACCATCTGCTACCCATTTTTCATGTACACATCAAATCCAGAACAAAGTTCTCCCCACCTGAGTGTTTGTTACATTATTTTTTAAATTCCTTTGTATTATAAGTGAGTGCAAATAATGTTTCTGCATTTTCATTTGAACTGAGGGGAGATACACATTGCACATCCTCAGATGTATTCTAAACTAAAACAAACCAGTAATTTCACATAAATCTCGATTATATTTGCAAAGCACCTTAAAAAGGTGTGACTAACATTACGTCTGTACACTGAGATCACTATTCTCACAAAACAATCAACATTCCTCCTAAAGTAACAGCAGAGGAATGAGACTCAGAGTAGAGTACAGACACTTCACACATTCTCTATGGGTAATTCTGCTCATATGTAAGGAACGGAAATTTGTAGCAGCTTGAAAATGACAGACTCTGAATAAGTCACATAAAAATACAGATTTTTGTAAATGACCAAGCTGTAGATCAAATCATTTGGAAAATATTTTTTACTATCTTCATTATTTGCTACACTCAGAAATCTAATATGGCTAAAATCATCCCCATATATCAATGAGCACGGAATATCTAAAAATCAATGCTGGATAATAGCAGAGTCGGTTAAAATGATAACTCAGAACAACAGGAGCCTAAGAAATGTCTCTGAGTCATGTAATATGCACAACAAGCACCATCACCATCCGCTCCTGTCTCCTCAATGAGGCGCACACTTGATACTTGTAAATAATACACAAGAATAAATTATGTAACTGAACATATGAAATAAAAGTGCTTCCCAGACTTTGTTCCATCAAGCCAAATGGTTCAGCAAATGACTTCCACAGGATCCACACTTTCTCCAGCCTCCCGTACAATAGGCACTGGGGTTTTTTCTAGCGTTCAAGCAGCCAGGGCATTACATTGACCACCCACCCCCATCTACCACCAAGTTTAAAGAAAGGGTACAGCTATACCTCTAACTGCCCCCCCCCCTCCCCCCTCCTTTGCCTTCATGGCATGTTATAACTTGAATGTTACCTTTTTCTTACTCTTTTTAAATTATGTAAGCCAAATTATGTTAAGAGAACACATAAGAGTTGGAAATGCGATTAGTACATTGTATTTAAAATGCTTTCTCACAACTTAGAACGTATCTCTCATTAAGATCCACAACTACTGCTGAAATATTCTTATATGATTAACAGTTAAAACAGCACAAAAATAATTTATATCCTACAATTTTACATTAATTTATACACACCTGGAACAGATTAACACGGACACAAATGACATAATTCGTATGTCATAATACAACAGTTGCACAAATCTGTAGTTCACAATGGCATTTTACTCTTATGTTCATATGTCAACTAATTTGCTAAAATATTGGCAACATTTTTATGCAGATATCTGCTCCTTACTCTCTATAAATAGTGCAACATCACTGTACGAGTACTTAAGATTACAATAAAATCCTACAAATCCAAACTGCTGTGCTTTATCATGTACACATAATGCACAGTGAATTTGCCCTACCATGCAATGGAGCATGCCAATTCAAGGGAGCACAAAATGAATGAAGCACAATAATGACAGTGAGTTAGTTAAAACATGATCTGTATATGCTATGACACAAAAACACTCTAAATTTGTTTAAAGATGAAGTCGTAACTGTATTTATGCATCATTCCGGAATGATGGATCAGGAGGTTACAGATATATTTTCACACGTTCTCCAGCTTGGCACTAGACAGAGGTGAGTGATCAGCTACCATACTTAGGTCTCATTACTCTCAGGGAAAGGAAACCAGAGCTGTAATAGATGTGACTGGTTTTTGGACACTGTCAATTGTCTCAGGCTAAAAAATGAGTCCTCCAAACTAGGTACTCCCTTTCCCTTTGAAGATGGAGACAGATCCATTCTTCAAAACGTTGTTGGTCTTTTAGCCCCAGGCGATAAACAATGTTCAAAAAATTAAGAATAACCATTATCAAACATTACTGTCAGAATCCTTTTGTTGCAACTACAGTTGGTCTGGACATGACAAACAGCAAACTAGGCTCTTGCTGTAAATCAGACCCACCAATCCAATCTGTAGCCAGTCATAATACTGAATGAACTGTCTTGGCTCACATCACTTTACAGTTGCAGGCTCATGTACCATCAAACACTGTCCCAGTCATATGTGCAATATGCTCATAAGCCTTAGCAATTCCTGCCACTGACTGATGGACAATAGTAATAGCTGATTATGCTGAGTCTGTGATTAACAGTCAATATGGAGGGGTTTATGCACATTTGACAAAACTGCAGTAGCACCCACACTGAAAATGCCAGACTGAAAGATTTACTGTTATTATTGGAAGTTACAGGTAAGGTTCATCAGTCTTAAAACTCAAGCTGAAACATCTGGTTTCATTGTTGTACTAACATGAAAACAGTACAAAGTCAGAGCATAAATACAATCTATGATTTTCATGTCAGTGAAGATCTGAATTGCAGTTTTCTAAAATTATGACATCACATGGCCTGGTAGGTGGACACCAACATTTTGGAGGAATATACTGCTTAACCTAAAAACAGAGGCAGTATTTTCCTCCAAAACATTCTTCCCCATCTACTAGATTACACGATGCCATAACTGAGATAATAGTACAAAAAAGCCACATTGGTTAGTTACCAATCAGCGATAAGAAACACAGGTATCACCTCATGCAAATACCAACACATGCACACACTCACACAAAGCAAAATACTGCTCAAGTCCTCCTGTTTCAGACATGGTTTCAGTTTCTACTTATGTGGATTGTGTAACTTTTTCAGGGTTTGAATTCTTACAACAAGCAAGTGTACAATCTCTAAGGAAGAAACTTTACCTTCATACCATACTGTCCAGCTCTGTATGAAACACAGGTGAATGTTTGCAGTATGTCCAGGTTGCACATAAAAATAACAATGGAGCCAAATATTACCTAACCTATCCATAAGAATAGCACAAGTAGATTAAAACAGGAGCATTCTGCCTTTATCAATAGGGAGCTAGCAATGCTGCTGAAAGGTACATGCTTTGACATGTCTTGTCTACACATATACGAGTGATGTAGGCAAATTTGATCTGTGTACCAGTATAGAATGGGGACATGCAGTGGTGTAGTGGTTAAGGCACTACGCTACAAACTGGCAGGTCGTGGGTTCGATTCCCAATGGTGTCATTGGAATTTTTCAGTGACATAATCCTTCCGGTCGCACTATGGCCTTGGGGTTGACTCAGCCTCTAACAGAAATGAGTACCAGGTGTATTTCCTGGGTGTAAAGGCGGCCGGTGCGTAAGGCTGACAACCTTACCACCATCCTGTGCCGCTGTCATGAAATCTGGGAAACTTAACTTCCTGGAACCCTCTGGGCCACTCCAGGCCTGTAACGGGACTGCTTTACCTTTTACCAGTATAGAATGGTTCTACTTAAGCTAATATACACAATACTTCCAGTAAAAGGTAATTAAGGCATTAGGTAATGTCCATTTTCAGATTCACAGAAATTATCGAGAAGAAAGTTGCTAGGAAGGTAGACTTTCAAAGTAAACTGCAAACATTCAAGATTCTTATAGCAGTGATTATAAAAAGTACTGTCTTCTGGGATGTGATACCATGTAGTTTGGTATAAATTTACAGATCTCTATCAGGCTACAGGCTTTGCAAACTGAATATCAAATATTATTTCCTACTAATTCATCATCTGAAAAATGGTTTGGTTACCTTATAACTGTACACAAAGTTAAACAAGTGCTATATAAGCGTTTTCCTGAAAACTGAAGATTGCGTAGGGGCATCATCTTACATTCTGGTAATGCTGTCAGTTATTGGGAGATGCACCATTGTTATTCCAAGACCTCTAGTGCCAAATACTTGTGTCCAGAGTTTTCTACATTAATTTATTAATACACATTTCTTTTCTGACCAAATTTCATAACTCAGGTAACGAAATGGTTTGCAGCTGACAACTGCAAGAAGAATAAACTAATCCTTTCACTCAACTTACATATAAGCCTGTTTTCCAAGCACTAATACATCCATTTTTTAACTCCATATTGACGGTACTTGTAACTGTCCACTGTTAGAATTCTGTAAAAATGCTTATTTACTGTCATTTTTAAAGAACAAATCACTTAAGTGACAGAGTACTCCTTCATTAAATGATAGTCATTTTCCTGGTCAAAGAATTACCTGCATTTTTACAAAATCTGAAGGTTTAATGCCATATTCACAACAGTACACCACTGGATTAGACCTAAGCTGGCTGAATTAACTACACATACATTTTGTCTTATGATTCAGTTTCATAACATCCTCCCAAACATGCTGAAACCATTACTTCTTTTCACCTTTCTTTGGTTTATGTCACGTTAAAAAAATCTGCCAAATTCTGAAACGCCTTGTGACTTTTGTAAGCTAGATCCAGGCCACAGAGAGACATTTGATGGATCAAACCCTCCACATCTCTGTCAAACTATTTACACTTCCCTGTACTTTTTGACATGTTCAATGTTACATATGTGACTGAATGGATGAATAAACAAACCAAACCAAACTCTCATAGAGCAGCAGACAATCTGTTCACACTATTGTTGGTAGTGAAAACCTTCACTAACAACAAGCAACAAAACTTGCTTGACGGAGGCCAAAGGAGCAGGACAGAAAAACAACAGTATGTAGAAATGGGAAACCCCGACCACATGTAAGACTTCTTTCTGTACCCTTAGTATAGTTTCAGATGGTGAGGGGCTGTTATCTGTCCAAACTGTAAGCTGTAACAATATACCATCTGCTCTCCAAGCCTGCTTGGGCAAATACCTTCCATACCTGGCGACCGTTTCCTTCAGTTCACAACCTGAGTACGTGGCTAAATATGGTGACAAAGTACTAGATTAACGTTAAATTTTCAGAACTATTTATAAAAGGAAAAGGAATAATATAGCCAGTAAATGGACTGGGTCACAGGTGCCTGTGGCAACAGATCTTTCTCTACTCTTAAGTATCAAGACCACCTCTGTGGCTCACACAGCCTTCTATTCAATGGGTGCTAGGGATCACCCGAGGCATCATGCCAATTTAATAACTTATCTCCAGCCATTGTGAAGATTATGAAAGAATGTAGCTATACGCCGACTCCCCTATACGCCATCATGCCGTACACAGGGACAGTGCACTGATTATATGGAAGACTGCCTACTCATCTGAATATAGAGTACAGTGCTAGAAATTTCATGTACACATCATCATACAAATACTGTGACTTCTGAATCTGAATGCCCACGACTAGATAAATCATAACTCAATCAATGAAGCCTTTAAGATGTAAAGTCAGACAAAACTCAGGAAGTCATTTTAGCCCTCAACATTCCCGCAAAAAGGACTTTGTGACTACAAACTAAATACAAACTTATATGACACCAATTACATAATTTCTAAATAATGTAAATAAAACCACATTTTGAAGCTCACACCCTATTTCATCCAAAATAAACATTTCACAATCTCAAACTTAAAAACGTTCTTGGCTTTTAACCACCTTGATTCAAACTACAGCTAAAAGAATTACTTGTTGACAAAATCAGCTTCTTGCTTAGCCATTTTAAAATTAATTTGCTACCCAAATGAAATGCACAACACAACAAAAAAACACACAAATTTTTGTTGAACACAGCTCAGCTCTACAGTATTTTCTGTTTGCTTCTGCAGTTTAACATCTACACAGGCAGATTCTGGGATAACAGATACTGTACATCAGCAACAAGGAACAACCTACCCACATGATAGGTGCCCTAGCAACCAAACCCCAGATCTCCCAAGTATGAAATACAAATAACCACTAAAATACTGTAGGAAACTCTGGTCATATACGCTTCTGTGGCAATGGCAGCCTTGAATTCCAATATGAAACAAATCCATAAAGGTCTGACACATTTTCAGACTCTAAAAATCTAAAGCACTTGACCTTCTCACTTCATTATATTTAATCCATTTAAATTTTAAAAAGACTGACAGCAATATTATCAACTGTAACCAAGCAACTCTCTGGAAATAGAATATTAGGTATAAATACTATTCACACCAAAGCCTGCTAGCAGGAGAGATACTATGCTACCTAACTCCCATCAACAGAACTTATTTTCCTACAATCCCAGTTAATCTTCTACTCCAAAGATGGAGGCAGTATGTTACTCTGAGTGCTTGTAGATTCCTACCAGATTACAGCCTCAGCTTCTTTCCAAAATTGTGTATGCATTTCAAATCTCAATCACCACAGCAATGTGTCTACCCTATTACAGAAACATAATTTTCACCACTCTCATAATGTAGCATCCCTTTATTATCTCCCTGAGCATGGCAGCTTTAAGCAGAGAAAGCCTTTATTTGCTGGGATATCCCATAACAGCTGCCGTCCTCAGGGACATGACCATAGGAATACTTATACTAAGTGATCTGAATAAAACAATAAATTCAAAATTTTAATTTTTTATCAGTTTAGACACTGCATTTTTAACTTTCCTAATCCGTTTTAAGTTCAGATGTGTTTTTTTTAAGGAAGATCAACACACATATCAAGCAATGATATACAGAATGAATAAAAATGCACAGCCAAACTTCTGGCAGCGAGTCCACACTGCAATACAAGAAAAACATATCATAGGAATGTATGTCCCTTGTAGCATGGTTTCCAAGTCATGCCCCCCTCAGCTGCAACAGTTTAACTCAAACTTCTACCAGTCTGCATGTTGCTAACATCAATTAGTTTGTTCCATTTGAAGTGTCAGAAGTGTCAAACCAGTGAAGAAGATGAGTGCACTCTGGCTGGAATCACCAATATTCATCTGATACTTGGTTGAACTTGTGGCACTGAATGTGATGCATGCCATTATGTCCAAACAACACTGCATCACTGTATTCCAGATTTAAACATTCTTCCCCAATGCCACCACATGTCCTCTCAGACTTCGTGCCCCCCCCCCCCCCCC
>JGI20166J26741_11828918_pt1 | contig 10012 bp, 10 predicted proteins | sample TergutCu122P5_FD_26741 | JGI IMG/M metagenome (IMG submission 26741) | reverse complement strand
GGCGACAGCAGCGAATATAAACTAAAGAGAAAAAGCGACGTTGTGTGAAGAATAAGAAATTGTGTAGGGGCGTAAATCGCCCCGAATTTCGTTCGGGATACGCTTGTTAATTTAAGAATTTGATATTTATATGCGATTGGAGTCGATAAAATGAATTCGGCATTTTCAAATTTCAACGATATAGTTGATACTAATTTAGTGTTTACAAAATTAAAAGAATTGTTTCCCAAAGTGAAAGAAATCGAATCCGTAACTGTCTCGAAAGAATTTATTGAATTAGCTTACAAAGACCATGAAATGGATGTTAAATTTGAGTTTCTTTCACCTCATACCATAATGCTGAGTTATAAAGGAAACGAATGGGTAAGCATTGACGACAGAGAATTTGAAATAACTCTCGGAAATGAAACAGAAGCTGCGGCAATGCTTGACTATATCTGTTATTTGGATTATTTTTGGGATGATTACATCGCAAAAGATTTGTCAGACAGAAAAATGACTCAAAGATTAAAAGAAAAAATTGATAAGATAAAATCAAAGGTTAAAAAATTATGGTAATGAATCCGCGTAAAATACGTCAGAACCTGTTAAAAAAAGGTTTTGCAGAGGTTCAAAAAACAAAACATATTTATTATAGATTTGAACCCGCCGGAATTATGACAGATATACAAACATTTATGAGCAGAAACAATCAGGAGATTGGAAATGAATTAATATCTGAAATGAAAGACCAGTTATATTTAGACAAGAAAGAATTTATCGATTTAATCGACTGTAAATTATCAGAAGAAGATTATATAAAGATTTTAAAATCTAAAAATTTATTGGCTGAGTTTCAAGTGAATAAACCTGAATATTTATATCACGGAAGTCAATATTTTTTAGAAACATTGTTCCCAAAACAAGCCAAAGACAGCAGCAAAATAGGGTCGCAGTGCGCTATTTATGCTTGCGAGGATTTTAAATCTGCAATTCCGTTTGCTTTGCCGATTCGTTGGTATCCTGACAATCCTGCCGGTAAAAAGTCATTTTCGTGCCGTAAAGATAAAATTTTAATTGAATACGGCAGTATTAATCCAAGCGGAGTTGGTTACATATATAAAATCAGTTCAGAATATTTTGAAAAAATAGACGACTGGCAATGGATAACGTCTAAAGAAATACAGCCAATCGAAGTTACAAAAATAAAGGTTGAGGACTATTGGCATAATATTTCATTTTCAAACGAAGCGTTGGAAATCAATAAATTATTATATCCGTCTGATACGCTTTATCTTAATTTGCCGTCATTTCCCACTGAAAGTTAATTTATTAGGGGGCAAACAACAAAATGACAACTATCAAAAATACGGAGATATATGATTCCGGCAAAAGATGTTTTATCAACGCCGATTTAAAAATCGAGGACGGCAAATTCTCGGAGATAATGCCGTTGTCTGCCGCAGAGCGCGATATGGACGCCCCGCGCAGCGGTGAAATCCGTATCGTGCCCGGGTTTATTGATATTCACACGCACGGGGCAGCTGGGGTTGATATGCTCACCTCAAACAGCGACAAACTTATCGAGATGAGCGAATATTACGCCAAAAACGGCGTGACGACAATTTTTCCCTCAACTTCGTCCGAAAAACACGGCGTTATAATGAAAATGATTGACGAAGTGAAAAAAGCGAGAGGCAAAGCAAAAATAAATTTCGAGGGAATTCATCTTGAAGGTCCGTATATAAATAAAAAGAAAGCCGGCGCTCACAGACCTGAACTTATAAAAGACCCCGATTTATCTGAGCTTAAAGATATAATGTCCGCCGTTCTGGACTGCGGGCTTAAACTGCATATAACAATCGCGCCCGAACTTCCCGGAGCGTATGAATTTATTGAAGCCGCCGTAAAAAAAGGCGCGACAATCACTATCGGACATACCGAAGCGGACAGCGAAGTCGTTAAAAAAGCTATAAATCTCGGAGCGCGTTCGTTTACGCATCTATTTAACGCAATGCCGTCGATACACCACAGAAATATCGGGACTGCAGGACTGGCTCTTATAAATGATACATATGTTGAAACAATCTGCGACGGGATTCATTTATGCCTCGAAATTATAGATTTGGTTTATAAAATCAAGGGCGTTGAAAAAATCATAATTGTCAGCGATTCTATGTCCGCGGCGGGGCTGCCTGACGGCGTGTATAATCTCGGGGCTTCAAATGGAATTACAGTCGAAAACGGCAAGGCGTATATTAAAAATCCCGACGGCTCGGAAACAATCGCGGGAAGTACGACAAACTTATACGCAGAGTTAAAAAATTTCATGAGCTTTACGGGCAGCAACCTGAAAGACGCTCTTTTGACAGTCACAAAAAATCCGGCGGAATGCGTGAAGATTTACGACAGGAAAGGCTCGATAGAAATCGGCAAAGACGCGGACTTTATAATCATAGATAAGAATAACGCAATAAAAGAAGTTTATGTAAAAGGCGAAAAAATAATATGAATATATGTATCGTCCGGCACGGCGAGACCGACTGGAACAGTCTCGGCAAATGGCAGGGACGCGAAGATGTCCACCTCAATCAAAACGGCGTTCGTCAGGCTGAGAACAGCGGATTGGCGTTGAAAAAAAGAAAATGGGGAGCGGTTTTTACAAGCCCGCTGTCAAGGGCAAAAAAAACGGCGGAAATAATCGCCGGGATTAATAATATAAATCAAATATACATAGAAAATGATTTTATAGAGCGCGATTACGGCAAAGTTTCGGGACTTACGCCGGAAGAGCGCAGCAAAATATTTCCCGGCAAAAATTTTGGCAATGCAGGAATGGAGGATTGGGAAAAATTAAGGGACAGGAGTTATAAAGCCGTATTGAGGTGCGCTGAGAAATCAAAAAAATCAAAGACCGGCGATATAATAATAGTGTCGCACGGCGGCGTTATAAATTCGCTTCTTGCTCATTTGTCAAACAGCGACATCGGTTCGGGAAAAACCGTGCTGAAAAACGGAGGTTTAACTCTGCTGGAATATAAAAACGGCGTTCTGAGAATTGTATTTTATAACAAATCCGCCGACGAATTTGATTACATATAAAAATAAAAAATATAAAGCGATTTTGTATCCCCTGTGAAATGTAAAACATTAACGTAAAAATTTTCGGTATTATTTTAATATTAAAGGAGTGAATATACATATTATGGATTTATTTGATTCTATAAAAGACAAAATAGAAGATATACTGCCTGACGAGGTTGAAAACTTGCTGAAAGGCGAGGGAGCAGACCAAATTATGAATCTTATCATGGATAAAATTCAGCCCGGAAAACATGAGGAAGCGAAAAAAGCCGTAGAAAATACTCTTAAAAATGGCGAAGACGGAATACAGGGATTTATAAAACAAATATCGTCGTTTATAAAACCTGAATATATAGACGAAGTAAAAAAACTTGCAATGGGATTTTTAAATAAAGGCAAATAAACTGAAAAACCGGAAAAATTAAATTAATGTTTTACGTTTCACAGAGCATATAAAAATACGGCGCATTTATATATTATTATAGTTATATAATCCTGCATAAAAATCACAATCAAGTCAAAAATAAACAAGAGATAAATTTTTGGGAGATTGTGAAAAAATGTCGATTAGCGGAGAGAGAAGAAAATATTTTAAAACCGAAGCAAAATCATTGCTCAGGTATAATTATCCGAAGCAGATATTTATGACCGGAATAATTATCCTGCTTACTTTCGGATTAAACGCAATCAAAACGAATATAATAAAACTGTTCGGACTTGAATACAGCTTTTATTCAATGCCCGTCAATATGTTTTTTGATTTGACGTCGCTTTTTATAACTCTGCCTCTGTATATAGGCATAATTTATGTAAACATAAAACTTTTCGAGGGTGAAAACGTCTCTGTCGGAGGAATGTTTTATTATTTTTCGTCGTCGGCTAACATGCTCGACTGCTATAAATTTATCACGGCGCTCGCCGCGAGATTTACGGTTTTCGTTCTGCCATTTTTGCTTATAGGCGCGCTGTTCCCTGCAATCAAAGAATTATTAGGGATTATATTCCCGTCGGGCGCAGGCAGCGTACAAATCGGACCTGAAAATATGCCCGGAATAGCGGGCGATTTACTTGAGCAGAGCGCTGGCAGAATAGAAATAGATATAGCGATGATTTGCGCCGGCGCGATTTATATTACAGCGTTTTTTATATGCGCGGTTGCATTTATGAAATATTTCGCGGCTGTTTTTATATTTGTAAAAAATCCGTGCCTTAACGCGAAAGATATAATTCGTAAAAGCGTAAAAATAATGAAAAAAAGAAAATTTGAAGCCATGAAACTGCTTTTAAGTTTTTCTTTGTGGATTGTAGTTTCACATTATCTTGCGGGGTTTTTATATATATTTTTTACTCTGCCGTATATTATGCTGTCATACGCGTCGTTTTCATCGTTTTTACTGTCTGAAAAAGGCGGGGACGAATTTTTGACTGCGGCTTACGATTATATAAACGAACATAGTTACAGAATACAGCCGGTTGAGGCAGTCGCGCCGGTTAATTCAATAAAATTCGGAATACCGGACGAACTGTATTCGTTTGAGGAACAGGGGCAGGTAAGGGTAAAAAGATTAATAAGGGGCAGGATTTTCAGCAGGTTCAGAAAAATCACGAAAGCACAGAAAAAACAAATCGGTTAGGGGGTCATTACATGCAATCTGTTATACAGGCAAAAGACAATAATACTTTGCATAAAATTATGAATGACGTATATATTAAAATGCGCAATTTATACGGAGACTATTTAGAAAAGGTAATACTGTACGGCTCATACGCCAGAGGAGATTACGATAACGAATCAGATATTGACGTTATGGTTCTGGTAAAGTGCGACGATAAAAAGATAAAGGAAATGCGCGACGGTCATATTTCATGTATGAGCGATTTATGTTTAGAGTATGAAATTTACATAGCTATTCTTGTTTATAATATAGATTTTTTTACAGAATGGAAAGATTATATGCCGTTATTTAAAAACATAGTAAAGGACGGGATAAATATATATGCCTGAAAAATATGTTGAAATAGCAAAATACAGGATGAAAAAAGCCTTTGACGATTACGTTGCGGCAGAGCGTAATTTCAAAGACAACGATTATAATACTGCCGCAAACAGAGCTTATTACAGCATTTTTCACATGATGAGCGCGCTTTTAATTTTAAAAGGCGCGGATTTTAAGAAGCATTCCGCAGTTATTTCCGTATTTCAAAAAGATTATATAAAAACCGGAATATTCAGCAAAGATTTTTCAGAAATTATATCAGATTCAAGTACATTGAGAAATAACAGCGATTATGCTGATATGTTTTTTACAGAAATGGCAGATACGGAAAAACAAATAAAAAACGCTAAATTATTTTATGATACGGTAAAATTATATATAGAAAATTTGATTAAAGAAAACGATATAAATACATAAAATTTTCAGGGAGGCAAAAAATAATATGGATAAAGACAGCAAAAACAAAAAATTTTATATAGCGACGGCGATTGCGTACTCGTCAAAACAGCCGCATGTAGGCAATGATATTGACCCGGTTTACGCGGACGCGATAGCCCGGTTCAAGAGAATGAACGGATACGATGTATTTTTTTCAACCGGTACGGACGAGCACGGGCAGAAAATCGAGGAAATAGCGAAAGAAGCGGGAATAACTCCGCAGGAATCCGCTAATAAAGTCACGGGTATGATTTATAATACATACAAGCGTTTAAATATCAGTTTTGACAGATTTATCAGGACAACGGACGATTACCACAAAGAAGCCGTAAAAAAAATATTCGTAAAACTCTATGAAAACGGCGATATTTACAAGAGTTATTACGAGGGTTTATACTGTGTCCCGTGCGAGTCTTTCTTCACTCCGTCGCAAATTAAAGAAAAAGGCATATGTCCCGATTGCGGAGGTAAGCTGCGCGAGGAAAAAGAAGAAGCGTATTTTTTAAAGCTGTCAAAATATCAGGAAAAACTCGAAAAATATATCGAAGAAAATCCCGAGTTTTTAACGCCCGTTCAAAGAAAACGTGAAATTTTAAATAACTTTATAAAACCCGGAATACAGGATTTGTGCGTTTCGCGCTCAACTATAAAATGGGGCGTTCCGGTTGAGTTTGACCCCAGGCATGTTATTTACGTATGGATTGACGCGCTCTCAAATTATATAACCACGCTGGGATATAATCCGGCAAATCAAGCACAGCCCGAACTGTTTAATAAATACTGGTCGTGCGATTTGCATATAATTGGCAAAGATATAACGAGATTTCACTCGATATATTGGCCCGTTATGCTGTGGGGTTTGGGGCTTGAACTCCCTAAACAAATTCTCGGACATCCGTGGCTTTTGTTCAACGACGAAAAAATGAGTAAATCAACGGGCAACGTTGTCTATTCAGACGATTTAATAGACAAATTCGGCGCGGACGCAGTGAGATATTATTTATTGAGCGAAATGCCGTTTGACCGCGATTTCTCTTTCACTTACACGAATTTTATAAAAAAATACAACGCCGATTTAGTCAATAATTTAAGCAATCTTGTAAACAGAACTGTCGTTATGACTGAAAAATATTTCGGCGGCATTATTCCTGAACCGGAAAATATTGAAAACGATTTGGATTTAGATTTAAAAGAAACCGTCATAACCAAAGCAGGAAATTACGCGGCATTGATGAACGAGTACAGAATTTCCGAAACCATTAACGATATACTTGCGATTTTACACAGAGCTAATAAATATATCGACGAAACCGAGCCGTGGGTTTTGGGAAAAGACGAGAATAAAAAAGACCGTCTCGGAACGGTTTTATATAATCTTTTAGAGAGCATCAGAATCGCTGGAATTTTGTTAAACCCCATCATTCCTGAATCCGCCGCTAAGATATTTGCGCAGATTAATACCGACGTTACGGGTTACGAGACGGCGTTTGAGTTCGGCGGATTGAAAGCAGGAGATAAAGTAAACAAAGCCGAGCCGATATTTATGAGGGTTGACGAAAATAAAATGCTGGCTGAGTTTGAAAAATAATATTGTAGGGACACGGCGCGCCGTGTCCCTACGATTCACGTTTTATAAAATAATTTCTGACCGCGAATATAAAAACCCCCGCGTTAAAAATTATATAAAGAAGAAATCCGTATTTTGTATTAATATAGATTGGGATTTCGGCAAGCCTGTTTTTGAGGATTATATAAAACGCGTATCTGACAATAAAAACGGCAAAAATATCAAATAAAGGCGCGATAAAAAAGATAGTTTTATATATATTATAGATTTTGACTTTTTTTATTTTGTGAATTAAAAAAGCCAATACTAAAAGCCCGACAGGCGGGATAATCAATATAAATCCAAAAAGATTGCCGCTTTGCCGGTAATTGCCGATACTCTTGCCCGTTGAAAGTTCAAGCCCGCTGAAATTTACTCCGGCGTCGCTGCTGCTGCACGAAACGGAAAAAAACGGCAGGAAAAAAGTTATTATGAGAAGAACCAAAAAAATTTTTATTATTGTTATGTTAAATTTAAAGTTAATATTATATTTCCCCCAGCGAACGTATAAAATTTCATGTTTATATTATACTATATGACTATAAATTTGTCAATAAACACAAATAAATTCGGCAAAAATAACAAAAATAAAATTTTTTTCAAAAAATTCAAAAAAACTGTTGACAAACACTTTCCGTTCTGATATAATAATTTATGTTGTCAGAAAATATTTGGTGTCTTTAGAGGTGAGGTCCCACCCGTTCCCATTCCGAACACGGAAGTTAAGCTCACCATCGCCGAAGATACTTGTCTGGAGACGGACCGGAAAAATAGGTCGATGCCAAAACTTTTGTACAACCCAATAGGGTGTACAGTAAGCAGATAGAACTTTAAAAGTTTTATCTGCTGTTTTGTTAATATATTTTAGGGAGAGTAGCTCAGTTGGTAGAGCACGATAAAACAAGTCTTGGTAAGGCTTTAACAGCAACTTTAAACGGATTATAACCGCGGTGTCGCGGGTTCGATTCCCGCCTCTCCCACTAAAAAAAAATTTCATGCGACGGCGTGGAATTTTTTTTATATTGTTCGGCTATAATTTTACTAACCGATTTTGCTTTTCTTCCACTATGTAATTGAGAGCGGAAAAAACTAATACGTATAAGGGGGTGAGATTTTGGAAAAAGAGAAGTCTGAAAAATTGATTACAGACGCGGCTAAAACAATATTTTCTTACTGCCGCGCACGTACAAATTCAAAAGAAGAAGCCGAGGATTTATCGCAGGATATTATACTCGAACTCTTGAGAACAAGGGAAAACCTGCGCGACGACAAAGCGTTTTATGGTTTTATGTGGGCTGTTGCCGGCAATGTTTACAAAAACTGGTGTAAAAAACGCGCGAAGAATATCCAGTGCGAGCTTGACGAAAGCGTTCTTGATAACAATATCCCATTAGATGAATTGCTCGAAAAAGAATCGGATTTAAGCCTTTTACATCGCGAACTTGGTTTACTTACAGAACAGTACAGGAAAGTCGTAGTCATGTACTATTTCAACGAATTAAAGGTTTCCGATATTTCAAAGTCTCTGAACATATCCGAAAGCATGGTAAAATTTTTGCTCTTTAAATCAAGAAAAATATTGAAAGAGGGCATGAATATGGAAAAAACAAGAGGAGATTTAAGTTTTAACCCGGGTAAGTTAAGTCTAAACATTTTAGGTTTGGGCGCGCCTGATAAACAGGAAGAAAGACACGCGCTTTTTTCTTTGTTTGATGGCAGTCTGATAGCGCAGAATATTCTTCTCGCCTGTTATAACGACCGTTGCACCGAAGAAGAAATCAGCCTGCAAATTGGTATAGCTGTTCCTTATCTTGAAATGGATTTAAAAAAATTATGCGAAAGAAAGTTGCTGCTTCAAAAAGGCGCGAAATATGAAACAAATATTGTTATTTTCACAAAAGAATTTTCAGAGGAAGAGTATGAAAAGACCCTGCCCGCTCAACGGAAAATAGCGGATATTATTGAAAAGTGTTTTACTGAACGTATTGACGATATTAAAACTATTGGGTTTCATAGAGGCACTTACAACAATAATCTTTTGAAATGGCTCATCACATCAATGATATTCGCCAAATCGCGCCCTGAAATATGGAAAAAACAAACCGGAATAGAAGTGATTATTTGGGCTGTTGAGCGGTGGTCAAATTCGTGCGGTTTTGCGAATATATTTCAGGGTAATGCGGACGGCGTAATCCATTGCGCGGATTTTCCCGCAACCGGAGCCGCTGAAAATGTCTGCGATTATTTTGAACGTCAGAACCGCGTAAATATCATACTTAATATAGCAAAAGGGAAAATCGACAGGTTCAGCGAAAATGATATGGTTGAAGTCGAAGATATGATAAAGCACAATTATATAAGAAGAGACGGCTATAAGTTAATTTCACTGCTTCCGGTTTTTACACAGGAACAGTTTAAACAATTTAAAATCATGAATGAAGATATAATAAATGAATTTACGGATAAAACATGTGAGATTATAGGTATATTTGCGGATATTTTATTACAGCACGCGCCAATTTCATTAAAAAAAGAGATTGAACACATTAAATGGGTAAAAGCACGCGATTGCATTGCGATTCCTATAAAAATAATGATGGATAACGGTACTTTGCAGCGGGTTTCGGAGAACGCGCATCCAGCGTCATATATATTTTTGGCGTAAAGATAACGTCAAAATAAAAAATTTCACGTCAGCGCGTGAAATTTTTTTCTTTGATGTTTCAGGCAGGCATACTTTTAATAAGCCTGTTAGTATATATCGACAATTTTATTATATCATAATTTATTCGTGACTGTCAAGCAAAATTTTTTTGATTTTTTGTTTACAAAAGTAAAAATATGTGGTATAATACTATCTTAGCAATAAAAAAATCTTTAATTTTATTGTTTTTTCCCAAAACGCAGT